>Ga0315282_10000306_pt1 | contig 97288 bp, 85 predicted proteins | sample YL17G07_20_MG_FD_203693 | JGI IMG/M metagenome (GOLD analysis project Ga0315282, IMG submission 203693) | Sediment microbial communities from Yellowstone Lake, YNP, Wyoming, USA - YL17G07_20 | ecosystem: Environmental > Aquatic > Freshwater > Lake > Sediment | place: USA: Wyoming | collected...
CCCACTTAGTATGGTATTCAACCAGTAGGGCCAAGCGGTGGCTGTCGCGATAAGGGAAGGGATTGACAAAGCCACCATAGAACACGCTGAACATGGCTGTCGTCGCCCCGATGCCCAGGGCGAGTGTGAGCACGGCCACGGCAGTGAAGCCGGGGTTCTTGGCCAGCATGCGCAGGCCGAAGCGAAGGTCTTGAGGAAGCGTTGACATGGACACCACCCCCGAAAAACCAGCGCAATTCTCTAGCCCCTTGCGGAGGTTACTAAGTTATGTGTTTGCTTTGAGATACAGGCGAGAGACGGCTCGCAGCGGCGCGCACTGTCCGCCTATGGGAATCTGATGTCCGGTTCCGGGATGCGCGGGGTGCCACTATTTCCCAGGGGGAGAAGGATGGTTTCGGACTTTTTCACCTCCTATGGTGCCGCTCGATGAGCGGTGGGAAACGGGGGTTGCAGACTCCCCTAGAACTCCCTGCGAGCGGCGGGAGGCAGAGACCCCTGCTAGTCGTAGTATTCCAGCCCTAGGTGCGTGATCAACTCTTCGCCGCGCAGATGCCGAAGCGTGTTTTTCAGCTTCATGAGTTGAATGAACAGGTCGTGCTCGGGGTAGAGCTTCGGTGCGCACATGGGACTCTTGAAGTAGAACGACAGCCACTCCTGGATGCCCTTCTTGGCCATGGTTGGGCAGCGCTGGGCGAGATCGAGGAAAAGCACGAGGTCGAGGGCGAGTGGCGCAGCCAGAATCGAATCCCGGCACAGGAAGTCGATCTTGAGCTGCATGGGGTACCCGAGCCAGCCGAAGATGTCGATGTTATCCCAGCCTTCCTTGTTGTCCCCGCGCGGCGGATAGTAGTTGATCCGCACCTTGTGGCAGAAGCCCTTGTAGAGTTCGGGGTAGAGGTCTGGCTGCAGGATGTATTCGAGGACGGAGAGCTTGCTCTCCTCTTTGGTGCGGAAGGAGCCAGGATCTTCCAGCACTTCGCCGTCGCGGTTGCCGAGGATGTTGGTCGAAAACCAACCGCTCAGGCCGATCAGCCGGGCCTTGAGGCCAGGCGCAAGGATGGTCTTGATGAGCGTCTGGCCGGTCTTAAAATCCTTCCCGCAAATGGGAACTTCGTTCTTTAGCGCCAGTTCGCGCAGCGCCGGAATGTCGGTGGTCAGGTTGGGCGCGCCATTGGCATGCGGAATGCCCATCTTGAGCGCCGCGTAGGCGTAAATCATGCTGGGGGCAATCTCCGGGCTGTTGGTGCGCAGGCCCGTCTCGAAGGCGCTCAGGGATTGGTGGACGGCGCTGGGTTTGAGGAAGATCTCCGTCGAGGCGCACCAGATCATCACCGAGCGCGCAATGTTGTTAGCTTTTTGGAAGGCCCGGATGTCGTCCATGAGCTGCTCGGCGAGGTCCATCTTGCTCCTGCCCTTCTTGACGTTTTCGCCGTGCAGCTTCTTGACGAATTTCTGCTGAAAGACCGCCGGCATTGGACGGATGGCGGTGAGGTAATCGCGAACCTGGTCGAGGAGCGTGCGCTCCAGCACGCCCGCTTTCAGCGCCGCTTCATAACAATTGTCCTTAAATAAATCCCAGCCGGCAAAAACCATGTCGTCAAGCTGAGCGAGCGGAACGAAATCCTTGATGGCCGGAGAGTGCTTGTCCGTACGCTTGCCGAGGCGGATCGTGCCCATCTGGGTGAGCGAGCCGATGGGGCTCGCCAGGCGCCGCCGAATGGCTTCAACGCCTGCAATAAAAGTCGTCGCCACGGCCCCCATGCCGGGAATCAAAATGCCAAGTTTTCCTTTGGGATCTGCGATATGCGCTGCTTTCTTGCTCACTTTGGTCATCCTCCCTGGGCGATAGACAGCATTTGGCTTGCCACGCCAAACGTTCGATATTGCTTCAATGCCCGAGTCTTTGCAAACACTTTCGAGGGAAGGCGGCGCGGCTTTACGCCGTTCGTCGGCTGACGGACGAGGCAAACTTGCCGCCACGACTCGATGCCAGCGCTGGTCAGAGCATCGTTTCCACGACAGAAGGAATCGATTGGAGCGCCTCATCCAGCCGGGCGGGATTTTTGCCGCCGGCTTCGGCGAGGTCCTTGCGCCCGCCCCCGGAGCCCTCAACAATCTTCGCCGCTTCGCGCACGATCTTGCCGGCGTCGAGCTTGGCCGTCAAATCTTTAGTGACTGCCACCACCAATGCTACGGCGCCGTCCGCAACACTCCCCAGCGCGATCACGCCGGAGCCGAGCTTGGGCCGCAGATTGTCGATCATCTGCCGCATTGCGGCGCGGTCAGGGAGATCGACGCGCGCGGCGATGACACGCACCCCCTTCACGTTCTTTGCCTGGTCCACGAGATCGCCTGCCTGCGAAGCCGCCTGCTTCATCTGCTGCGACTCAAGCTGCTTGCGAAGCTTCTTCTCGGACTCCGTCAACTTCTCAACCGCCTGAACCAGTTCGTCGGGCTTGGCGCGCAGGGCTTCAGAGAGTTGCGTCAGCTTCTCGCTGGCTTCTCTAAGCTGTTTTAGGACGCCCGCGCCCGTCAGCGCCTCGATGCGGCGCGTTCCGGCGGCAACACTGCCCTCACCGACGACTTTGAAGAGGCCGATATCGCCCGTGCGCCGGACGTGCGTGCCGCCGCAGAGTTCCTTGGAAAAACTGCCGTCGGCCACGGAGACGACGCGGACCTGGTCGCCGTATTTCTCGCCAAAGAGCGCCATCGCTCCCGTGTTTACGGCGGCGTCGAGGTCCATCACATTAGTATTCACTTCTTCGTTCGCGAGCACGTGCTCATTCACCAGGTCTTCGATGTCGAGCAAATCCTGCTCGTCCACTGCGGCGTAGTGAGTGAAGTCGAACCGCAAGCGGTCCGGTGCCACCAGCGACCCCGCCTGCTTCACGTGCGTGCCCAGCGTCTTGCGCAGCGCGGCGTGCAGCAGATGCGTCGCGGTGTGGTTCCGGCGGATAGAGTCCCGTCGCTCGGCATCCACCACCGCGGTTACGATGTCTCCGGCGCGAATCGCGTCTCGCGCCACGGCCTTGTGGACTATCAAGCCCGTCACGGGACGATACGTGTCGAGCACGTGCGCGATTTCACAATCGCTCTGGGGCGCGTAGAGTCGCCCCGTGTCGCCGACCTGCCCGCCCGCCTCCGCGTAAAACGGCGTGTGGTCGAGAGCTATTTCCACTTCTTCGCCGGATTTGACCTCGTTGACGATCCGGCCCTTATGGACCAGAGCCACAACCTGGCAGCCTTCGGAGCGAACCCGCGCGTAGCCGTCGAAAACCGTCTTCTGCTCTTTTGCAACTTCCAGATAGGCGGGCGAGGCGGTTTTTTTCTCCGCGCCCTTCCACGACGCCCGCGCCCGCTCGCGCTGTTTTTGCATCTCGGTTTCGTAGCCTTGCATGTCAACATCGAGGTCGTAGTTTCTGACAATGTCTCGCACAAAGTCGGGGCGCAGTCCAAACGTATCATGAAGTACGAAGAGATCCTCCCCCGTGATGTAGCCGAGCGGAAGCTCGTGGGGCTCGGGGGCCATACCCATATGCCATGCCTTCCATTCCTCGAACAACTTCGTTCCGCCAGACTTCACCACTACTCTGGCTTCGGAAAGCTTTTCAAGGCCTACCTTTGTTGTCTCAGCGTAACGCTCCTCTTCAATTTTGATTGCCTTGGCGACGTGGTGCTCGTGTTCGATGAGTTCGGGATAGGCGTCCTTCATCATCTGCACGACGTGGCCGCCCATCTTAAAGAGGAACGGCTCGTTCAGCCCGAGCGTTTGGCCGTGGTAGAGGGCGCGGCGCATGATGAGGCGCAGCACATACCCTCGCCCTTCGTTCGAGGGCAGGACGCCATCCGAAATCAGGAAAGTTGAAGCGCGCGCGTGGTCGGCAATGATGCGCAGCGAAACGTCGGCGTCATGATTCGCACCGTATTCGACATTAGCGAGTTCGGCCGCTTCCTGGATCAGTGGCCGGAACAAATCGGTGTCAAAATTCGAAGTCTTCCCTTGCAGGACGGTGCAGAAGCGCTCCAGTCCCGCGCCGGTGTCAATCGAGGGCCGGGGCAGGGAAGTCATGTTCCCCTGCTCGTCGCGATTGAATTGCATGAAGACGAGGTTCCACAGTTCGACGTAGCGGCCGCAATCATCGGGGCAGGGAAACTTGCAGTCTGTGTGACCCAGATCGCTTGCCGCAGGCCCCTGGTCGTAATGGATTTCCGAACACGGCCCGCAGGGGCCGGTGTCGCCCATCTGCCAGAAGTTGTCTTTCTCGTCGAAGCGGAAGATGCGGTTGCGGGGGACAAACTTCGCCCAGAGTTCTTCCGCCTCGTCATCCTCGCGGAAGACGGTGGCATAAAGCTTGGCGGGGGGAATTCCGAAATCCTTGGTCACCAGTTCCCAGGCCCAGGCGATGGCATCTTTCTTGAAATAATCGCCGAAGGAGAAGTTGCCAAGCATTTCGAAGAAGGTGTGGTGGCGGGCGGTGCGCCCGACCTGTTCGAGGTCGTTGTGCTTGCCGCCGGCGCGTACGCACTTCTGTGAAGAGCAAGCACGCGAGTAGTCGCGCTTCTCGCGCCCCAGGAAGACGTCCTTGAACTGGTTCATCCCGGCGTTCGCAAAGAGCAACGTCAGGTCGTTCGTCGGGACGAGCGAGGACGAGCGCACAACCCGATGGTTGCGGGCTTCAAAAAACTCTAGAAAGCGAGTTCGAATGTCGGATGACTTCATATTGGTTTTAGCTCAATAGTTATGAATTATGAATTCTGAATTATGAATTGAGGAGAAGCAATTCAGGTAGCGCGTCCCCTTTTTGTGCTCACGATGATTGAAGTTAGGACCGCGAGGAGTTCTTCCGTCTCGTCCATCAGGGGTCTTAACTGTACGTCTGTCACGATGGATGACTCAGCAAGAAGCCGAAGCCAGTACATGCTCTCTCTAGTTTCCTTCTGAGCGATCCCCAGCTTGTGGATGAAATCCGGCCGGCTCTCTGCGGCCTGGGCTTCTTCGATATTCGCCCCAACCGAACAGGCCGCTCTCAGGTACTGCTTGGCCAAAACCCAGCCGGCACCATCTTTCCCATTTTGCAGATGCTGATAGAGGCGAATCGCTCTAAGCGCATATGCAAAGGAGCGTTCGCGTATATTCTTCGGCTTGGCTTCTCGGCGAGCCTCAACCGCGAGGCTTTGAGTTTTCACTGGATCTACCCTTCGGCGGTCAGCAAATCATAATTCATAATTAATAATTCATAACTTCTCAGCTTCCAAGTCTTCCACATTTGCGTCGTCGGCCACCGGTTTAAGTTCCGGCCGTGAACGCACCGCTTTCATAATAGCATCGGCGGCGAAGCCGCGGCGGAGCAAACTCTGGTAGAGGGAGTGGAGCCGGGCGGGCGTGATGGGCCGCTTCAGGGTGCGGACCTTGCGGTCGAGGACGCGCTCGAGCATCTTGCGCTCGTCGGTTTCCTCAAAGGCCTGCTCGACGGCATGCTCGATGTGGCGGTAATCGACGAGCTTGGCTTTCAATTCCCGGCGGACGCGGAAGCGCCCCAGGGCCTTGTTGCGGACGAGCGAGGAGGCGTAGTGCTCGGCGAATTTCTTGTCGTTGAGGTATCCGAGCGAGCGCAGGCGCACGATGGCGTCTTCGACGGCAGGGCTGGCGGGGAATCTCTTTTCCAGCGCGCGGCGCAACTCCGCCACCGAGTAGCCGCGGCAGGAAAGCATCCGCAGCGCCGCCGAGTACGGGTCTGTCGCTTTATCTTTTGGCACTACGTTCGGATTGGCTGGCCCTTTCCATCTCCTCGCGCGAGGCATCGGCGGTCGAACGAATGCCGGCGATGCGCAGTTTGAACTCGTCGGGGTTCGAGGAGTTGAGCAGCGCTTCTTCCAGGGTGACCAATCCCTGCGTATAGAGGTCGTAGAGCGACTGGTCGAAGGTCTGCATGCCGTATTGCGAGACGCCGGCGCTGATGGCGTCGTGGATCAACCGCGTCTTCTCGGGATTGATCACGCAGTCGCGGATGTATTCGGTGGCGATGAGAATTTCCACCGCGGGCACGCGGCCGATGCCGTCGGACTTGCGCACCAGGCGCTGGGAGATGACCGCGCGCAACGTCGTCGCCATTTGCAGGCGGATCTGCTTCTGCTCGGGCGGCGGGAAAACGGCAATGATACGCTGAATCGTCTCCGTGGCGTCGAGGGTGTGCAGGGTAGAGAACACCAGGTGGCCGGTCTCGGCGGCGAGCAACGCCGTCCCGATGGTCTCCAAGTCGCGCATTTCGCCTACCAGGATGACGTCCGGGTCCTGGCGCAGGGCGGAACGCAGCGCTGACCCGAAGCTGGGCGTATCGACCTCGACCTCGCGCTGGTTCACGAACCCTTTCTTGTCGCGGTGCAGGAATTCGATCGGGTCTTCAATGGTGATGATATGGTCGGTACGGGCGGAATTGATGCGGTCGATCATAGCGGCGAGAGTCGTCGACTTGCCGCTGCCCGTCGTGCCGGTCACCAGTACGATGCCGCGCTGCTCCTCGCAGATCTTGTCAATCACCTGCGGCATGTAAAGTTCTTCGAGCGTGCGGATCTTGGTGGGAATCACGCGCAGCACCATACCCACGTTGCCGCGCTGCTGGAAGACGTTGACGCGGAAGCGTCCCAGGCCCGCCACGCCGTAAGCCATGTCGAGCTCGGTGTTCTCCTTGAACTTCTGCTTCTGCCGATTGGTCATGATGCTGAAGGCCATGTTCAGCATGTCTTCGCCCGAGACGCGCTGGAACTGTTGCATCGGGCGCAGGTCGCCATCCACGCGGATGTAAGGGTAGTTGCCCACCTTCAGATGCAGGTCCGAAGCCTTGCTCTCACAGGCCGCACGCAAAAGCTCGTCAATGTTCATCGGCTACCCTCGCGGAACGCTTCCCTGACGTATTGCACAAGCTAGCATAGCGGGCGCGGAGGTGTCAAAGGTTGGATTCAGGAGTCAAGGGACAGAAGGCATTGCCCGCCTGAGGCAGACGTCTGAAGGCTATTGGGCATTTGACGCCTGCGGTTTTCGTGCCAAACGCGCATCAATTGACCAAAGGCCGGCACCCGCCAGGAGGAGGAAGAGCAATCCCATCAGCATCGAATAATCCGTTCGGGCCTCGGCTTCCATCGGCCAGAAACCACTTCTGAGCAGGATGGGAAACTTGGTGGTGGCAATCGCAACACCGATGTCGATGAGCAAGGGGATTGATGCGACACGCGTGAGCAGGCCGATGAGTATCAGGAGGCCACAAACGATCTCCACTCCACCGACAAAGGGGGCCATGATAGCGGGGGAGGGAATCCCAATCCGGGCAAAGCGACCCGCACCCCATTGCTCGGCAAAAAGGAGCTTCTTAATCCCTTCGAGAAAGAAGACGCCGCCCACCAGGAGGCGGATGAACAGGTTTGCACCCGGACTGTCAGCTGCCAAGATTCTTTGCAACCTCACGCTTCACCCCTTTCAGCGCGCAGCGCCTGACCCAAGCCAGACGCGAGCGCCGCAATGCGTCGGCAGCTCCACAGCGAGCAAGGAACAAGAGTCCCTGAACTCCTTCATTGAGGAAGATGCAGCCAACACCCTGCCTCGCCAGTAGGGCGAGGGCATTTTCGCCCGCAAGCACTTCATACGGGGGCTTCACGACCCTATCCTTAGCGGGTGGGGTGTGAAATTCCTAGGCCGGGCGCCGGCGCCCCCACCCCACGTCCAGTAAAGGCCCAGGTAGGCGACGGTGTGCGGGCCGCCGATGACGTCTCGTCCCGCGCTGAACAGCAGGCTAAAGTGGGAGCTGAAATTGTAATAACCGCCAAAATCGAGAACGGTGGAAGAACGAGTGCCGAGGCTGCCTGCTCCTTCGGAGTAGAGTTCCCCTCCCAGGGTCAGTCGTTTCGCCAAGTCCCGTTGCAGCAGCCAGCCTGCGAGGGCGTGGCTCCGCATCCCCGGCGCTCGATTCACGACATAGCCCCCGCCCCCATAAGTCGTCCAGGGTCCCCAGCTCTTCTGCGCCCATAAGGGCCATCGCGCCCAAACCCGGCCATTTCCCAGGCCTTGGTTGGGATTCCCGGTGGGAAGTTCAACTTGTGGGAAGATCCCGATCTGCGGTCTCCCAGCTTTTTCCTGGACGAAGCGGTACTTGATCCCGAGTTCCACATCGCCGGTTCCGAACCAGGTTGGTCCTCCAGGAGGCCGAAAGGACCCCACAGGTACGATCAGATGAAGCTGCACGTTAGGGATCGCTCCCCAATTGAACTCGAGGGCTGGGAATTGCGTTGTCCGCCCATCGGTAGTCTTGTCGAGGGTGGAAAAGATATAGGCTTCCCAGTGCCGGAAATCAACGGGCTGGGGGTCATCAGTCCGGAAAGGAGGGCCGGCAAAAGCGGGGGCTGCACAGGCAACACAAGGAGCGAGCCCGAACAGGATGTGAAGCAGCCGCCTTTTCGTCATCTTCTTGGCAAACCAGCGCAGGAGGCGGTTGAATCCGCCCCCAGCTTCGTTCCTCATCGCTGGTGCTCCCCGGCTCTGCGAACCACTTCGCGGTGCATCTCATCGACCTGTCGTCTGACCACCTGTAGAACCTTCCTGCCTTCCTTGTTGAGGAGATAGTTTTTGCGTGCTCTCGGTCCAATGTCCTTGTTACGTGCGCGTTTGAGCCATCCGTGGCGTTCCATTCTCTGCAGGAGGGGATAAAGGGTGCCGGGGCTAATCTCGTAACCATGACGGCGCAGTTCGCTGATCATCCACTGCCCGTAAACAGGGCCCTCGGCGGCGTGATGGAGAATGTGGACTTTCCAAAAGCTGAGCAGGATCTCGCGGACAACAGGCTGCAGTGTTTCCATCATATAACGGCCATCGTAGACGATAACCGTAGTAGAGTCAACGGAAAATTCCTCTGAATCCAGGATTCAGAGTCTCCGAAGTCAAAATCCGGCAGGCAGAAAGCCCCTGGCAGAAGGCTTGGACCTTTCGACGGGACGCCCTCAAATATCAGGGCGTTGCAAGGGCCCGAGGCCCGCGCGTCGGGTTCGCGGCTCGGGGTGAATGAACTGCACGCTTACCGGTCAGGCGTGCGCCAGCTCGCGGGCCGGGAGGGTGAGGCTCTCCCCTACCTTCCCGCCGCGACCGGCTGGGCGCAGAGCGTGGGCCAGCCGTATCTATCTTCGCCGCGGCCTTCGACGATGGAGAGGAAGCGCTCTTGCAGCTTCTTCGTAATGGGGCCGGGCTTGCCCGCGCAATGCAGAGGAACGAACCGCTGCTCCGCTCCTTCCTCCGTCACAGCCCGCTTTTCTTGCGCCTGACATAGGACATTACTTATGCAGGCATCAATAGTTGGTAGCCACGGTCAGTGCTGTTCTTCCCGTGGGTTTTAGCAATGGTTACGAACCCACGGTTAATTCCAACTGCGAATTAACCATTGCTACCAACGAAAGGAGAAGCGGTCATGGCCGACAATCCGCCGGTAGGAAAAAAGCACGTCAGCCTGCAAGACCTCATTCGTCCAAGGAACAGCCTTGGGAAGAACATCACTTGGGGTGGCTCCAGCCTCAACGCCCTTGAGGTTGAAAAACTTACGGAGCTGACCGCCGAAGATTACGCGCGAATTAGGAAGGAGTACAACGACTTTCGGAAACCCGTGACCATAATCAACACATTTGTCCTAGTCCTTTGGGAGACCCCCGGCTCTGCCGGGGAGGCAGTAGAAGTTTGACAAATGCGGGAGTCCATCGCGGAAACTCCTTGACGTGAGCCGCCAAAGGGCAGGAAAAGGAGATCCACGATGGAGGAACAAGGAAGCCTAAGCCATACGAAGTGGGAGTGTAAATACCATGTAGTTTTCATTCCGAAGTGTCGGCGGAAGAGTTTGTATCGGGAACCAAGGCGGTACCTGGGGGAGATATTCCGTCGGTTGGGGGAGCAGAAGGAGAGTCAGATGGAAGAAGGGCATCTGCAGCCCGATCACGTGCATAGGATGATCGCGATTCCGCCCAAATAGGCGGTGTCGCAGGTGATTGGATATATCAAAGGGAAGAGTGCGATCCATCGGACACGGGTGTACGGAGAGAGGAAGCGGAATTTTGTAGGTCAGCACTTCTGGGCACGAGGGTTCTTGGTGTCCGCGGTGGGCCGCGATGAGGCGGTGATCCGCGAGTACATCCGCAAGCAGGAGAAGGAAGACAAGCGATTGGATCAGATAAGCTTGTGGCAATAAGCAGCCACCGTGAGGTGGCTCAAACCGTGTGGGGCCGCGTTAGCGATCCCGCCTAGCCGCTTTGAGCGGCTCACAACTTAAAGCCCCCGGCTTTGCCGGGGGATACTTACTCGAACTGCTTTCGAAATTCCGCGAGTTGCTGTTTCAGCTCGGCGATTTCTTTTTGCAGCGCCGCGACTTCGTTTTCCAGGTGGGCGAGGCGTTCCGAGTCGCCGGGGCCGGTGGCCGGTTCGGATGAAGTCTCAGGTTGCCATGTCTCAACGTCTCCCGAGAGCAGGTGAGCGTAGCGCGCTTCTTTCGTCCCCGGCTGTCGCGGCAGGACTTTGACCAAGGGCGGCTGGCGATTCATCAGGTGCTGCAATGCCGAGTGCACCTCTTCGAGATCGTTGAACTTGTGCAGTCGCTCCGCGCGGCTACGTAGTTCGCCGGGGGTCTGCGGGCCTCGCAGGAGCAGCACGCACAGCACGGCGATTTCAGGGCGGCTGAAGTTGAAGGTTTCCTGGAGGCGATGCTCGTACTTGGTCACGCGGCTGTCCGCGCCGCCGGCGGCACCGGCCAGACCTTTGCCGTTCAGTCCATCGAGCGCGTCCCGCACCGCATCCTCGTCCAGATTCATCACCGGATGGCGATTGGATTTCTGGTTGCACGCGTTCACCAGCGCGTTGAGCGAGAGGGGATAGTAATCGGGCGTGGCGACTTCCTTCTCGATCAGCGCCCCCAACACCCGAACTTCAGTCTCGTTCAGCAGAATGTCCACGTCGCGGAATCATACCCTAAGACGGTGCTGAACGACGAAGCAACTCTGTCATTTTGAGCGCTTCGCTCTCTTGCGGCGTCGCTTGCTGGCGGCCGGGTTTACTTCCGTCAGCCGATGGCTGGCACGGACGTCGAGCTTCAGGCCGTAGATCCGCTTGAATTCCTTGATTCGCTGCAGCGACTCGCTCCCGAAGGGCCCCTTTCCTTCAAAGGCATGGAGCACGATACCTTCCAGAAGATCCCCGAGAGTTATATCGTGATACTCCGCAAGCGCCTTCAGGACTTTCAGGATGCGCTTCTCCATCCGGACGCCGGTTTGCACTCGTTCCACAACGATCTGCTTGGTTTCAGTTGTCATGTGTTACCTCGGTACCAAGATAACATCTGCCGCCGGCGAAGTCAAGCCCTTCCAGGAGGTATGGCGTAGACGTCGGCTGCTTGACCGACTCCAGCGATGACCCGGGCAGCGCGCAAGAATTCCGGCAGCGGCGCACCGGGCCTGCGGTATGATGCCTGCGCAGCCGCAATCCCGCGGCGAGGGGAAGTTTAGGAGTTTTTCGGAGGAAGTCATGAAACGGATCGCAACGCTCATCGTTTTTGTGACCTCGGCAGGCTTTTGGGCGGCGAGTGGCGCGCCGGCCAAGAAAGCGCCGGCGGCGAACGGAACCGAGAAGATCGTTCAGGACCTGGAAGCGCGCCGCTTCAAAGCGATGGTGGAAGTGGACCTTGGCGCGCTCGACACGCTGCTTGCCCCCGACATGAGCTACGCGCATTCCAGCGGCTTGACGCAGACGAAGGAGGAATTCATCGCAGCCCTCCGCCGTGGCGAGATGAAGTACCTCGAGATCAAGCCGGAAGGTTTGAAAGTGCGGTCGTACGGCTCGACCGCCGTGGTTACCGGCCGCGGCGAATTCAAAACTCGGACCAAGGGCCAGGAGTCGACGGTGGAACTGCGCTTCCTCGACGTTTACGTGAAGCGTCAGGGCCGCTGGCAGATGGTCGCCTGGCAATCCTGCCGGCTAGTGCAATAGCGAACGACCGCGCCTGGCTCGCATCGCCGAGTAGCAAGTTTCTCTTTCCGTGCCAGCCCGGACCCCAAAGACGCTGCCCCTTCATTCCGCGATACTCTCGGTGCTACAATGAATTCAATTAGGGCAGGGCGGGGGCAAGCATGCTTATCAAAATTCCGCGTGGCTGGGAAATCCCTGAGCGCGAGGTGACGCCAGAGCGCGATTACCTGGACCGGCGCCGGTTCCTGGCGCGTGCCGGGGCGAGTGCGCTGGCGGGTGTTGGAGGCCTCATCCTCCCTGGCGGCGCGCCGCTGCTCGGCGCGAGCGAAACGTATCAGCCACTCAATCTGCCTCCGCTCACCGCGCCGCGCAATCCCGAATACAAGACCGACCGGCCCATCAGCTCCGAACGTGCGGGAACGGGTTTCAACAACTACTACGAATTCACGCAGGCCAAAGACCAGGTCTGGCGCGTGGCGCGCGAGTTCGTGCCCCGGCCGTGGCAGATCGAATTCAAGGGGCAGATCGAAAAGCCCTTCAAGATCGACGTCGACGAGTTCATCAAGAAGATGACGCTCGAAGAGCGCATCTATCGCCACCGCTGCGTCGAGCGCTGGGTGGCAATCATCCCCTGGATCGGCTTTCCCACGAAGAAACTCGTCGAGTTCGCCAAGCCAACTTCCAAAGCGCGCTTCCTCCGCATGGTGAGCTTTTTCCGTCCGGGGCAGGCTCCCGGCCAGCGCGGCCAGAGCCCGGATTGGGACACCCTCTGGCCCTACCACGAAGGCTTGACGATGGAAGAAGCCACTAACGAGCTAGCCTTCATGGTCGTGGGCGCGTACGGCAAGATCCTGCCCAACCAGAATGGCGCGCCGATCCGCAGCCACACGCCGTGGAAGTACGGCTACAAGAGCATCAAGGCCATCACGCGTTTTGAGTTTGTTGACAAGCAGCCGCCGACCTTCTGGAATCAGGCCGTGCCCAGCGAGTACGATTTCGAAGCCAACGTCAATCCCAACAAGCCCCATCCGCGCTGGTCGCAGGCGCACGAACGGATCGTCGAAACCGGCGAGGTCGTTCCCACCCGGCTCTACAACGGGTACGAGAAATACGTCGCGAGCCTCTACAAGTAGAGGCGGCTTGACGCGGAATTCCGCTCCCTGCGCGTTGTGGATGCCCGGCGCCGCTCGCTGACTGCCAACTGCCAACTGCTTCACCAATTCAAGCGCACCGAAAACTGAATCTGCCGCGAGTTCTGGGCAGAGCTAATGCGCCCGAAGTTCGATGTGGCGAAAATCAGCCCTGGCCGGTCGAAGTTGGGGTGATTGCTGAGATTGAAGAAGTCGGCGCGGAATACCATGCCCATTCGGTCGCGGAATTGCACGCGCCGTTCGAGGCTGGTGTCCCAGACCTTGCAGTCCGGCCCCGTGATGACGTTGCGGCCCTCGGTGCCGGGAATGCTGAAGGCTCCCTGTTGGTCGTAGTAAACCGGCGGGCTCTGAAACGCCTCGGTATTGAACCATCGCTCCGGACTGCGCTGGTTGCCGGGCAAACTAGGATTGGCGATGAGGTCCGGGCGGTCGGTGCCGTTCGACTCCGTGCCGCTCAGTGCGGTGGACAGGATCGCCGTCAGCGGTTGCCCGGTCTGCACAGTGAGGATATTGGCGAGCTGCCAGCCGCCCAAGACTCTCGCCCCCAGGCCGTCATTCATCCATCGCCGGCCACGGCCGAAAGGGAATTCCCAAGTGCTCGAGAGCACGAAGCGCTGGCGGACGTCGAAGTCGGAGAGCCCCCGCTCGGCGCGCAGATTGTAGTTGTCCTGCGGCTGATTGGCCCCGTTCAGGCCGGAGGCGGTGTCGATCGATTTGCCGAGTGTGTATCCCGCGACGAAAGAAACGCCGCGCGCCGCCCGCCGTTCCAGGCGAACGATCAGGGCGCTGTAATTCGAGTTGACGTCGGTCGCGCGGACGAACTGATTTGAGCCGGCCTGGGGATGGTAGCCGCGGCGCTCGTTGGGCAAATTGGGGACGCCCTGATTTTGCAGCCCGCGCCGGGGGAGTTTGTGCGCGGCCGTTCCGGCGTAGCTGAGGGAAAGCGCCATCGCCGGAGACAGCTTCTGTTCCAGCGAGAGGGTCCATTCGTAAGCGTACCCGTTGCGGATGGACGGGGGAGAGGAAACGGCCACCGGCGCCGTGTTGCCCAGCGTGTAGGCTAGCTCATAACTCAACTGCGTCGGCGCCCAGCTCTGCCCGCAAGCGCCGGGACCGTAGAAGCGGCAGAGGTCGAGGCCGAAGAGGAATTCTGTAATCGGCGCGCTCAAGCGCGTCTCCGCGGCGTAATCGAGCTCGCCGAGCGAGTTGAAGACTCCCAGGCCGCCGCGCAGGGAGGTCGTGCCTTTGCCGCTCAGGTCGTAGGCGAAACCCGCGCGTGGCGCCCAGCCTGACCAGTCGGGCCGAATCAGCGAAGCCGGCAGGCCGGCCTGCTGCGATGTCACGAATTCGAGGTCATAGGTCTGCTGCAAGTTCTGAACCAGTGGGTCGCTCAGCAAGCTCGCAGCCTGGCCCCGCTCGTTGCGGACGATGTAGCGCGCGGCGTTCGTGGGGTCGAGGATGGAGGCACGCCCGTCGGCGTTCGTGGCGGGCGAGAAAAATTCCTCGCGCAGGCCAAGGCTCAGCGTGAGACGACGGTTGACGCGGAACTCGTCGGCCAAGTATGCACCCAGGTAGTTCAGCCGGTCGTTTCCGTCGGAGTTGCCGGCTTGGGCAAAAGAGAGGAACGGCCGGCCGAGCAGAAAATCCGCGAAGGCATTGCCCGAGGCGGATCCGGCGCCGTCACTGAAGGAGAAGATACCCTGCCCGAAGTCTTCCACCAGATAGTTGAGCCGCAGGCGGCGCAGGTCTGCGCCGAACTTTAGCGTGTGCCGGCCCCGGACCCATACGAGGTTGTCGGTGAATTGGAACGTGTGGTTGCGGCGGACGAAGGGCTGGAAGATGTCGCTGTCGCCCAGGTCGGCATAGCCGGGAACGTTGATGGCCGGAATGCCGCGATTCGTCGATCCCGGCGCGCGGGTGATGCCGAGGTTCTGGAGAAAGTTGCTGTGGATGTTCTGCGCTTCCTTGGTGCCGAGGAAGTAGGCGTAGCCGAAGCGAAAGTCGTTGATGAGCGTGGGACGAAATACCGAAGTCAGGCCGAGGCCCAGATTGCGTCCGCGGTCATTTTTGTTGGTGCCAAAGCCCGGCGGCGCCGCGGGGTTCTGCGCAAAGGTATTGGGCACGAAGGGAAAGAGCTGGTCGCTGTTGAAGAACAGGAAGCGGCCGAAGAGCTGGTGAGTCGAGTTCAATTGATGGTCGAGCCGGATGAGGAACTGATCGGTGACGACGCGGCGCAAGCCGACGTTAATCTGGTTGTTTGAGCCGGGCGCGGCAGCCGGTTGATTGGGCAATGGAACGCGACCCAGAATGGCGCGCGCCAGCGGGCTGATTTCGGAATCGGGAATCACGTTGCCGGCAAACTGCTGCCCGGTGCTTGGATTGATGATGGCCGGGAAAGCAAGGCCTGTGAGCGGATTGGTCCCGCTGAAGTCGCCCTCACGGATCGCTGCGGGAGGCAGCAGCGTCGTGTTGGTCAGGCTTTGATGAATGCGCAGACCCTCGTAGTTCGAGAAGAAGAAAGTGCGATTGCGCAGGAGCGGCCCGCCCAGGCTGGCGCCGAATTGATTCTGACGGAAAGGAGGAAGGGCGCGGGCGGGATCGTCAAAGAAGTTGCGCGCGTCGAGCGCGCTGTTGCGCAGGTACTCGTAGGCGGTGCCGGAGAAGCGGTTGGTGCCGGAGCGCGAAGCGATGTTGACCTGCGCGCCGGAGGTGAGGCCCTGCTCGGCGGAGTAGGAGCTCTCCACGACGCGGAACTCGCGAATGGCATCGACGGAGGGGTTCACCGTCAGACTATAGGCGAACGGCTCCATCAGCGTGATGCCATCAAGCGAGAAGTTGTTGCGCTCGGCGCGTTGACCGTTCACCGAGAATCCCAGGCCCAGGGCGGGGGTGTTGAACTGCTGGGATGAGCCGTTCGGGTAGGGCGGCACCGCACCGGCGGCGAGCAACGCGAGCTGCGAGAACTGCCGGCCGTTGAGCGGCAGCAGACTCACGCGCGCATTGTCAATCTCGTCGCCGATGGCGGGCGAGGCGCTTTCCACCAGCGGCGGCTGCGCGTCCACCCGAATCACGGATTGCGCGCGGGCCAACTCCAGCTCGACATTGACGCGCGCCGGCTGGCCCACCTGTAACAGGAGGCCGGAGACGATTCGGGAAGCCAGGCCCTCATGAGAGATTTCCAACTCGTAAGTGCCTACGGGCAGCAGAGGAAAGCTGTAGTAACCGGTTTCGGCTGTGGACGTGGCCCTTGCAAGGCCCGTGGCGGTGTTACGGATGCTGACTTTCGCTTGCGGAATCGCCGCTCCCGTAGGGTCGATGACGATGCCCTCCACGCTGCTGTTCCAGTTCTGAGCAAGGAGGGAGTGAGGCAGACAGAAGAGAATGGCGGCCGCCATGAAGACGAGCCGAAGTTTCTGATGTGTTTTCCAGATGCTTGGGATCAAACAAAACGCCCCTTTTCGGGGCGTGGGTGAAGGAAAGGAAACTCCCCCTGCGCGAAGGGACGCACCAGCAGGCGGGAGCAAACCCATTCGCCAGGCGGGATTCCGCCTCGACCTTCTACCATCCGGACTTTACCGTCGGCCCCGGAGTCTCACCGGATCGTGGGAGCGTTAAGCGCAGTGTCAAGTGACGAGTGCCCAGTGACAAGCAAGCACATCAATTTCTTTCCTTTGGCTCGTCACTAGTCACTGCTCTAGCCCCCTCGCGGGCTTTACCGCCGATCGGGAATTGGGAAGCTGACTGCCGCCTCCCTCACCCTGCCCCGAAGGTCAATTTAATTTCCACTCGTAGTCTAGCACTTCGAAGTCCAAACACTCAAGCACTCGCCGGGAGTCAGTTTGACCATGTTGCGACGAGTGCACACCGCCCGTTGTCGGCTTAAGCTCGGTTGGCGGCGTAAAGCCGCCGCTATATCGGACTGACCAAGCGCGAGGAAGTTCCGCGCTTGACCGCGCCGCCGCTGCCCGTATACTCCTAAACTGGCTGTTCGAGATGATCGAGAACTCCACAGGCGAGAAGAAGACACGGCGCGGCGAACTCTGGGCGCTGGGTTCGGTGCTGGGATATTCCTCGGCGAACATCTTCGATCGGGTGGCGGTGATTCATGCCGACCCGATCCTGGGGCCCTGTCTGCGCGGCATTCCCAGCCTGCTCCTGGGGATCGTTCTACTGGTAAGAAGCGGGACTTTCTCGCAGCTTCATCCCGGCTCCCCGAATTTCATTGGACGCCGCGCCATTCTGCCCTTTGTGTGGGCGGGAGTGCTCTCGACGGCGGGGTTGTTTGTCTATTACTACGCCATTCGAGTGGGAGGCGTGACCATCACCATCCCGGTGTTGGAGACCTATGTGATCTGGGGGACCGCCATCGCCTGGGGCTTTCTTGGCGAGCGTGTGCGCGCCCTGAGTCTGCTGGGTGTGGGGCTGATCGCTACGGGCCTGATTACGCTTTCGCTGGGACAGATGGGCGGGCGCCCGACCTCGCCCCTGTGGTATTGGGCCATCCCGCTGGCGCTCTTCGCGGCCCTGACCTACGGCGTCTCCGGGGTGCTGTGGCGCGACGGACAACTGCGCGGCGCGCATCAATCCACTGCCATCTTCCTGCAATTCACCACCAGCATGGTTGTAGCCGTCGCCGGCTTGCTGGCGGCCGGCGGCTGGCGGTCGCTGAGCACGACAGCGGGGCGCGATATCTCCGCCCTCCTGGCGAGCGGGGTCCTTTCGGGCATCGTCGGAATCTACTGCATGTTCACCGCTCTGCGACTGATGATGGTGGCGCGCGTCTATGCCTTCTCCGCGATGACGCCGCTGGTCGCCACGCTTTTTGCGCGCTTCTTCCTCCACGAATACCTGAACGGCGTGATGTTGATGGGCGTCTTGCTGGTTTCCTCGGGAGTCGCGCTGACTCAGATCTTCCGGCCCCACGAAGAGCGGCAGGCGGGCTAGCAGACAGTGGATAGTGAACAGTGGCTAGCGGGCTGAGGAACCTATATTGACTGAGCCTGGCCGCCGGGCCGAAAGGGAATGGCTGTCGTCCTGCCTTCTGTTCACGATCCACAATTCACTGTGCACTCTAAAGATGCGACACGCGGCGGGCCTCGATGTCGAGCAGGTGTTGCCGCAGCCTTTCCAGAACCTCCCCTTCTTTCCCCTTCGCTATCTCCTTATCGAGTTCACGCAGTGCGAAATGAATGATGTCGTGGTGGTGCAGTTCCTGGGAGCCGAGTTCGTTGCTGAAGCGCAGCCAGATTTGATGAAGCAGGTCGATCTCCTTGGGAGTGAGGTGCGGGGCATGGGGCCCCAGGTAGAAGACCTCCTCATATCCGGCGGGCGTAAAGATCTCAAGTGCAAGTTGGGGCTTGGGGTCGGGTAATCGTTCCCATGCCAGGCCGGCGCGTCGCGCCTCCTCGGTCAGCGGCATCTTCGCCGATGCTCCCAGGACGATCGTGTTAGTCTCCAGGCTCTGCGCCGAACGGAGAATGCCATCCCAAATCTCCGTGGCCGCTGCGACCGCCAGGTAGATCTTCTTCCCCTTCTTCTCCGCCAAGGCTAGGGCCTGCGTGAATAGGAACTGTTCCTTGGCGCCGAAAAGCTGTTCCGGCTCCAGGCCATGTTCGCCGGATCCGGCGCGCTGCAGGATGCGGATGTGCAGGACCACCACGTCCTGCTGCGCCGGATTCACACGGTCGAGGACCGCCGCCAGGTTGTACAGCGTGTTGTAGTCGCGGGCAAGCACCAGCACCGACCCGGGCCGGCAGCCCACGGTTTCCCGTGAGAGCGCGGCTCCCGGTTCAAGATGGAACTGGTCCATCTCGGAGACCTTCGAACGGCGGCGGTCGGCATAGTGCTCCGAAAGGGTAAAGATCACAAAAAAGATGATCGTGAAAGCGATCCCTGCCGTGGTGGCGATTTCCTTGGTGAACAGATTGACGGTAGCCACGGCAATCAGGGTGAAGGTGATCAATACCAGGCCAAGCGGCACTTCATAGCGGCCGAGGCGAAAGTTCAACGGAACGCGAAATTCTCTTGGTCCGCGGTCCTTGTAGCGCAGGACGAGCACCGCCAGGCCTTTCATGGAAAAGCTCCACATGACGCCAAAAGCGTAGGCTTCGCCCAGCAGGATGACGTTTCCGCGGCTCAGCAAAATCGTCAACAGCTGCAGGATGACGACGAGATTGATAATCCGGTGCGAAGTTCCAAAACGGGGATGGGGATGCCGGAACCATTCCGTCAGCACGCCGTCCTCCGACACGCGGTTCAACACCCCGTTCGAACCCACGATGGCGGTGTTCACAGCGCCGGCCAGGATCATGATCCCGACTACGACGACGAAGGCGTGGAAGAGCAGCTTCAGAAGCGAGGGTCCCACGACGTGCATGGCCAGTCCGCCGATCAGGTTGTCCTTGTAATCGAGACGGGTGGCGTCGGGGATAATCATGACGGCAAAAAAGGAAACCAGGGATGTGAAGGTCAGGCTGTAAATGAAGATGACCAGCGCCGTCTTTTTCAGATTGGGGAGCTTGGGATGCTTGATTTCGCGGTACACCTGGGCGAGCGTTTCCAGGCCGCTCATGGCAAGGACGGAGTGCCCGAAAGCCACCAGGACTCCGATGACTCCGATCAATTCCGGTAAGCGGCTGACGCGCAGCCACCCCTCCGCTTCCGGCGCGAAATGCAGATTGATCGGACGGGGAGCCGGGGGAAGATGCCCGCCCTGGACCCAGAGCGTGTAGCCGCACCAGGTGATCATCAGGATCACCAGGACGGTGGTGAACCTCATGATGGTCACAGCTTTTTCGCTGGACTCTTCAATTCCCTTGATGTTCTGCCACCAGAAGTAAATCGTCACCAGGGCGGCAAAAGCCGCGGAGGTCAGGTTCGTGGGCAGGGTCAGTTGGATGTGCGCGTAATGAAGCAGTTCATTGACAAACCCCGTCAGGTACTGCCCCGCCGAAACCCCGCTGATGGGTCCGGTCAGAATGTAGTCAAACATCAGCGCCGAGACGGAGAACTTGGCGAGCGTCCCGCCCATTGCTTCTTTAACGACCCGGTAAACGCCCCCTCGCACGAACATGCTGCAGCTTTCGACATACATCTGCGAGACGGCAAAAGCGAAGAGCATGACGGCCAGGATGAACCAGGGTGCGGACTTGCCGATGGCCTGTTCGGCGATGCCGCCGGCGTAAAAGGCCGAGGAACCCAGATCGTTCAGGACGATCGCGGCGGCGCGCCAGAAGGAAATAAACGACAGCATCGCCGTCGTGGCGACCAGGACTCGGGGGGCTGTGGTGTTGGAAGGCTTGGCTTCAGATGGCTCAGCCGGAGAAGTGTCCATGGGTAGATCGCGTTCAGCTCACTCCCGGGTGGTCTGCGCCTCAATAGTCCGCCATTTCCCCGGGAGCGAAACCTACCTATTCTTGCACGAGTTGAAACGTTAGGGAAGGGCTCTGTCGGGTGTCGACGTTTCGGCGCATCGGCGGGAAATTCATTTTGCCAGCTAGCGCTGTCAAGGCGCCGCGACATTCGCCGGTGAACGCAGCTTCGCCAGGTTGAGGACGGCATCGCCCTCGCGTAGAATGTGCGCAGCCTTTCCCAAGGCAGGCCGGAAGGATGGGTCGAGCACGGGCTTGCCACTCGAGGTAGTCATTTGGACGCGGCCTCCGAACTCACTCTCCTCGTGGCCTTCAAGCTGGTCGTCTATTCTCTGGGGGCGCTGGTCCACCTGTTTCTCATGGTCCTGATCCTGGGGCAGCGGCGCTTGCGGCGTCTGGAGTGGCTGCTCTTCCTGTTGATCGCGGCTCTCTTCATGTGGAATTCCGGCAACCTGCTGGCGCTCAACGTGGGATTGTTCTACGGCGTCGGCCCCAACAGCCTGGTCGCAATCTCCCGGCTCATTTCTTTTGTGGGATTTCTGGTGGCCGTGCCGACGGTTGTCTTTGTCCACCTGGAATATCTTCGCCAGTTCCGGCCTGACCGCCTCTCGCATCGGATCCTCGCGGCGGCTTTCTACTTGCCGGTCATCGTCGCTCCCTGGTGGGTGGGGAGACTTCTGGGCAGCCTGGAGTTCGATCCCTTGCTGGCGCTGCGTCCGTATGTGGCGCCGCTCGTCGTCTGGCTGGTGCTGGCGCTCGCGGTCGGAGCAGCGCTGAACTGGCAGGCCCGCCGCCTGGCGGAGGAACGCCTTGCAGGTTTCCACACCGGCCTGGCGGTTCTGCTCGCTTTTCTGGCGCTGGGCCTGGCCGGCGAGTACTTTTTCATGAACCCGGCCCTGCATGGGCTGGGCAGTTATTTCGCCACCTTCCTCATGCTCGCAGGTATTGCGCCCGGCGGCTTGGTCGGCTACTCGGTCTTTCATTACAACTTCCTCGGCCTCCAAGTCCGTCGCAATCTCATTTACACACTGGTGGCGCTCTTTGCGCTGCTCATTTATCTCAACGTCATTCGCCGGATCAGCGGCTTCCTGGAACTGCGCAGCATTCTCCCTTCTGCGGTCACGGAGGGAGTGATGATCTTTCTGCTGGTGGTTTTTCTAGAGCCCGTGAAGAAGCGGATCAACCGCCTGCTCCAGGCCGCCTTCGTTTCGGAGTTCGAGCGAGTGCAGCGGCTCTCCGCCGAAATCCAGGAGTGCGCCCAACGCACGGGTGACTTCCAGGCCGTGCGCAACCTGGTTGAAGATCGCCTCGCGCGTGAGTTGGGCTTGGAGCGCGTCCGCCTGGCAGTTGGCCAGGATCAGGTTTCACCGCCAGACTCTGCCTTGCCGCGCAAGGTTCGCTTTTTCCCGATTGGGCGCGGCGACGTCCTGCTCGGGACGCTCATCGTTACCCCCGTGACCGCGGACTTGTCCGGAGATCTTTACGCGGCGCTGCAGTTGCTCGCCGACCAGCTCGCGGCGGCGCTGGAGCTCTGCCAATTGATTGCCGACAAGGTCCGCCTCGAGCGCGCGCTGGCCGAGAGAGCCAAGATGGCGTTTCTGGGGGAGATGGCGGCGCGCATCGCCCATAACGTCAAGAACCCGCTCAGCTCGATGAAGACCCTGGTGCAGTTGATGGAGGAGAACGAAGATCTCCCCGAGTTGGCCCGCCGCGACGCGCGACTGGTGATTGCGGAGATCGACCGCTTGAATAACAACATTTCGCAGATCCTGCGTTATGCTAAGCCCGCCCGCGATACGGACCGGCCCGCGGATCTCGGCGGCGTTGTAAGCCGCGTAGTGAATCTCTCGCGCGCCGACGCGGAGAGGCGGCAGGTGCGGCTGGAGTGGGAGGCCGTGCCGGAGCGGATAGCGGTCGAGGGCGGTGAGGAGGCTGCCGCCGACATCGTCTCGAACCTCCTGGTCAATGCGCTCGAAGCGAGCCCGCCGGGAAGCGTCGTCCGCGTCCAACTGGAACGGGAACCGGCGGCCGGGCAGGTCGTGCTCACCGTGGAAGATGAGGGGCCGGGAGTCCCAGCGGAAATCCGCGAAAAGATCTTTCAGCCTTTCTTCACCACGCGGCCGGGCGGGACCGGACTGGGGCTGGCGATCGTAACGCGCCGCGCGGAGGAGATCGGTGGCGAAGTGGATTTCGTTTCTCCCTGGAAGAGTGGCAGCCGCGGCGGAACCTGCTTTCGAGTCCGCTTCCGCGCTGCCTCTTGATTTTCGATTTTGGATTTCCGATTGAGACACCCACGCCAGGGAAGTGCCCACGAGGGGGAGAGAATTCTTTGAGCGATCGAGGTCTTAGGCCTGTCACTGGAGAATACGTTCGAAGGAACGCGAGCTTCGCCGTGGTTTGGCGGGACCAGTACGATGTGCCATTCCAAAATCCAAAATCGAAAATCGAAAATGTATGCGATCCATTTTAATTGTCGATGACGACAGCAGCGCGCGTTACGGAATCCGGCGCGTGCTGGAGGAGCAGTACAAACTCTTCGAGGCGGAGAGTCCTGCCGGTGCGCGCCGCATCATCGCGGCCGAGAATCCCGATCTGCTTCTGCTCGACGTCGAGATGCCGGAAGAAAACGGTCTTGATTTCCTGCGCGAGCTCAAAGCTCGGGGGAGTTCGCCCATCGTCATCATGATCACCGCTTACGGTTCCGAGAAGGTGGCGGTCGAGGCGATGAAGAGCGGCGCTTACGACTATCTTCCTAAACCTTTCGAGCTCGATGAGCTGCGGCTGGTGGTTGAGAAAGCGCTCGAGCACCTTGATCTCGCCGAGGAAAATATTCGGCTGAAGCGCCAGCTGACGTCGGAGGGACAGTTCGGGGCGATGATCGGTTCGGCCAAGCCCATGCGTAACCTTTTCGAGCTCGCGGACCGTGTCGCCGCCGCCGATGTGACCGTGCTCATCCAGGGCGAGAGTGGGACGGGGAAGGAGTTGCTGGCGCGGGAAATTCACCGCCGCAGCAATCGCGGCTCGAAGCCTTTTGTGGCGCTCAATTGCGCCGCCGTGCCGGAGCACCTCATCGAAAGCGAACTGTTCGGCTACGAAAAGGGCGCCTTCACTGGAGCGACGGCGCAGAAGCGCGGCAAGTTCGAGCTCGCCCACGGTGGGACGCTCTTCCTGGATGAGGTGGGCGACATGTCGCTCGCCACCCAGGCCAAGCTCCTGCGCGTGCTGGAAACCCATCGCTTCGAGCGCCTGGGCGGCACGGCGTCGATTGACGTGGACGTGCGCGTGCTCAGCGCCACGAACAAAGACCTGGCGGCGGAGATCAACAAGCAGGCATTCCGCGAAGATCTCTTCTACCGCCTGCGCGTCGTTCTGCTGAAGTGCCCGCCTCTGCGCGAGCATAAAGAAGATATTCCGCTTCTTGTCGGGGAGTTCTGCTCGGCGCTCGCCGCCAAGCACCGGCGGAGTTCCCTCAATGTTTCGCGCGAAGCTTTGGCGCTGCTCACTTCGGCGGAGTGGAAGGGGAACGTCCGCGAACTCAAGAACGTTCTGGAAAGCGCGGTCGTCCTGAGCCGGGACGACACGATCCAGCCGGAAGATATTCCTGCAGAATTCTTGAGCGCGCCTGGCGCGGCGCGGCCCGGTGCCGCGCCCACGGATTTCCTGAGCGCAGGCGACTACCGCGACGCCAAGCGCCAGTTCGAGATCGCTTACATCAAGGGCAAGCTGCGCCAGCATGGCGGCAACATCACGCGCACCGCCGCCGCCATCGGTCTGCACCGCCAGAGCCTGCAGGAGAAGCTGCGCGAGCTGGGAATCCAGGCGGAGAAGGAGTGACGAATGCTAAATGATGAACTCAGAATTATGAATGCAGGATGCAAGATCTTTCAGGAGGGTATTTCTATGAAGAGACGGAAGACCGTGCTGTGGATGCGGCGCCTGATGATTGCGGCCAGCGTTTTCTTGACCTGTGGGATGGCCATGGCGGAGGCTGCTCCGCGAAAGGTGTTCGTGATTACCGACATGGAAGGCGTGTCGGGGATCTTTGACACCGACCTGCAGTGTCTACCGTTTCAGAGTCCGCGCTTTGAAGAGTCGCGCAAGCTGCTCACGGGGGAAGTCAACGCGGCCGTCGACGGGCTGTTCGAAGGCGGCGCGACCGACGTCGTCGTTTGGGACGGCCACGACAGCAGCCGCACATTTTCCGTTCTGGATATTCATCCCATGGCACGGCTGCTCACAGGCGTGCCCGTCTCTCCCACGATGGAACTGGACTCGAGTTACAGTGCCGTGATCTTCATCGGGCAGCACGCCATGGCCGGCACTGACAAGGCCATCTTGAGCCATTCCTACAGCTCGCTGGGAATTCAGAACATGTGGGTGAACAACAAGCCGGTGGGAGAAATTGGCGGGCGGGTGATGCTCGCCGGATACTTCGGTGTGCCGGTGGTTATGCTTTCCGGCGATACCGCGGCGTGCAAGGAATTGCACGAAATCGTGCCCGCGGCCGAGTGCGCGGAGGTCAAATCCGGAGTGAGCCGCACTTCGGGCTACATGCTGCCGCATGCGGCAGCATGCGCCTTGATCCGCGAAAAGGCCCGCCGCGCCATGGAGCGACTGGCGGAATTCAAGCCTTACAAGATGACGGGCCCGGTGGAGGTGAAGGTGGAATCCACGACGCGCGGCACGATGGAATTCCGCCCGCAGCCTGGTGTCGAGCAAATCGATGCTCGCACCTGGGTCTTTCGCGGCAAGGACATCGTCGATGCGTGGCTGAAGTACTCGTCGTTTTAGCCCGGCCGGAACTGGAGGGGCAATCCTACCCTGTGCCCGACCTAGCGATCTGTGAACACCTCGTGTTGCGTTACGTCCCTGGTTTCGTGGCTGGGTTCGGAGGGGCTGCCCTCGTGCTGCTGGCACCCCGGCGGCACAGAGTCAAGTTCTCCATTCTCGCCGCGCTCCTCGGGCTGACCTCGATGGAGGCCGAGTACTGGATTGCCCACGGCTTTCCCGCCGATGAAGTCCCATTCTTCGCGGTGGCCGCGGCGATCACGCTGGCAGTGCTTTTGCTGGGCGCTATCGCGGGCTTCGCGTTGGGTGTTGCCGGAATTGTCTTCTTTGCTTATGTGAACATCCGTTACGGCGCACCCTATCTACTGGATTATGTGCTGCCGGTCTTGTATGCGGCCATCATCGTATCAGCGAGGCGTGAGTTGAAGTGGGAGGGGAAGGGGCTTCTTGCCTGTGGTGCTGTCGAAGCGCTCGCGCTGATCGTGGTGAATATCGCGGCGCTCTGGCGGACGACCGTGCTTGACAAGTGGGGCTGGCTTGCCGGCAGGCCCTGGTAGAGCGGTTTGGCTTCGGTGGGAACTGTCGGTCGATGGGGGAGCGCCCGGCTCCCTCAGCGCAGCCGTCAGGTGCCGCCCGTGGGCCCGCAGGAAGCGCGGGCCGATGAGGGTGTGGCGCTCGCCGTCGCAAAGGCGGAGAACAGCTTTTCGGTCTTCTTCGAGCCGCAACCGGGGCAGACGATCTCGCCGCCGTTCTTTCCGAGAATCAGCCTCTCGAAGACCTTTCCACATTTGCGACAGGTGTACTCAAAAATCGGCATAAGGGCTAAGTCTGGTCCTTTGTGGGTTTGCTTTTCTGCTCCTGCTGCCCCGACGGGGTGGGTGGCCGGTACGCTCACGTAAAGCGCGAGAGTCCCGGAATGCGCGGCAGCACGAGGAAGTAAACAACGAAAAAGAGAACGAAAACCGCAAATCCTTCCATGTGATTCAGTCTAACCTTTCAGGCCGTCCCTGCCCAGAGACAGAATGTCCCGCCCGAGTTGTCATTCCCGCGCAATCGGGAATCCAATGGGCCCCCGCTTCCGCCGGGGTGACAACGAAACGTCGCGCCGGCTTCCAGCCCGGCATTACAGATTCTTGCGAGTCCCGAACCCCGAGTCCCGAACCCCGAGTCCCGAGCCCCGAATTCACAGCGTCGGCCAGAGCGATTCCCAGATTTTGAATTCGTGATGGTAGCCGGAGGCCTCGGCGCGCGGAGTGCGGCGGCCGGAAGCAACCTCCATGGTTTCGTAGAAAATCTGACGCCCGACTTCCTCGATGGTCGCCTTCTTCTCGAGGATCTTTCCCGCGTCGATGTCGATGTCGCCGTTGACGCGCGCGAGCGGGGGATTGGAGCCGATCTTCATTACCGGCCCGAGGGCGCAGCCAATTCCGGTGCCGCGGCCGGTCGTGAACTGCACCACCTGCGCGCCGCTCAAGAAGAGTGCGGGCGTGCAGACCTGGTCGTAGCCCGGCGTGTAGTGTACGTACAGCCCTTTGCGGTCACCCACCCACTCGCCGTAGTCAATCAAGTCCTCGACAATGGAGGTTCCGCCCTTGGCCTTCACGCCGCTCGATTTCAGGAAGATGTTGTAGAGGCCGCCTTTCTTGTTTCCGGGCGATGGGTTCTCGCGGAAGTCCTCGCCGAACTTGCCGACGTATTTTTCGTAGCGCTTGAGGGCGCGCATGAGCTTGCACCCGACCTTGCGGCTGCGCGCGCGCCGCACCAGGTCAATCATCGCCGCGCCCTGAAGCTCAGGAATCTCCGGTAGCAGCACGGCGGCGCCGGCTTTCACAAACATGTCGGAAGAGACGCCCACGGCGGGATTGGCCGTCACGCCCGACCAGCGGTCGGAGCCACCGCATTCCGTCCCCACGATCAGCTTGGAGACGGGAACCGGCTGGCGCTTGAATTCATTGACGTGGGGGAGCATCTTCGCCACGACTTCGAGGCCGCGCTCGACCGTTTTCACGCTTCCGCCCGAATGCTGGATGGTGAGGTTGACGACCCTTTGCTGGTAGTTGGGAACAAAGTTCACGAGGACCGGCGCCGAGCACTCGACGCAGGTCTTGCCGCAGCCCAGATCGACGTAGAGTGCGGCGCCGAGATTGGGGTGGCGGAGCGTGTTGCCGAGCAGTTGATTGAGCAGGTCGACGGCCCACCCGTCGGGCATGCCGCAGCCCGATTCGTGGATGATGGGAACGACGCCATCCACGTTGGGATACTTCTCGCGCGAGTAGAGCTCGCGCATGGCCCGCACGGCGATCTCCCGCACTTCGGTGGACGAACACATGCCGGAGGTGACGATGCCGATATAATTGCGCGCCCCCACACTCCCGTCGGGGCGGACGAAGCCATCCCAGGTGAGGGAAGAGAGCGCGCGATCCAGCGGGGCCCGCTTGGGGTTGTCGCGATAGGACACTCGCAGCTTGGGCAGGCGGTTCTCGATGTTGCTCTCGTCAATCGGGTCGCCCGGGTTCACGGCGCGGGAGGCGAGGCCGATGGGGTCGCCCAGAGAGATATACGCCTCGTTGCAGCGAATCTTCCGGACGGCGAAACTCTGTCCCCGCAGGGCGCGGCCGGAGAGCGTGATCGAGCCGCCCTCATGGGCCAGTACGGTCCCTGGGTCGATGAACTCCGCCGTCACCACCGCCACGTTGTCTTTGGCCGGATTGATGATGATTGCGACGTCTTCCAAACTAACTGCTGGCATTGCTCACCCTTCCATCGTAACCTTCGGCGCGCGCGCTTGATTCTGGCGCCTAGGGCCGCCCTAGCTGCTTCCGCTCTCGCTGGCGGCATGTGTCCTGGCAGCAGCCGCGCGATACTCGGATTCTAACATTGACATGACCACCAGCGAGCGGTAGTGGCCTTGGCACTTGATGCATTCTCGGAGCGTCCCCTCCTCAACGAAGCCAAGCGAGCGATAAACGTGCCGGGCACGATCGTTGTCGTCGTAAACGTCGAGCCAAAGCCGGTGAGCGGACAGCTCCCCGAAGGCCTTGTCGATGAGCGCTCGCAGGACCTGACGGCCGACGCCACGGCCGGGTTCAGCAATCACAATCCGCTTGAGTTCAATGCAACGGATGATGGGCGTCAGGCCGCGAATGATCACGTAGCCAGCCTGCTCCCCCTCCTGTTCCACTACGTAGTAGAGGCAGTCCGAATCAGTCATCTGGCGCGCGTGGGTCTCCGCGTCGTCGCTGCCCACCATCCCGAGGTCGCAAAACCTTCGTTCAAGCTGAAGCAAGTAGGGGAGGTCGTCCAGGGTCGCGTGGCGGAGTCTCATGAGACGCCAGCATAGACCAGCTCAGGGATGTCCGTCCACAGCGCACCGGGCGGTTCGCCCCCAGATCGCGTCGACGCCTCAGCTCAAATGGACCGCAAAGTGGCAGGTCTTGCCGCCGCGCCGGAGCGGCACGCCACGCCGACGGAGAAATAGGACGAGCAAAATCAGGACGAGCACTTCCGCGATCATTGCTCCTGTCAGTTCGACTGTCGCCCGCGCTCGCACGCTCGAGGCCACGGTCCCGGCAAACAACGCTTTGGCGAACCAGTTCAGCGCCGTTACCATCACGGCGAATACAACCGAGCCCAGTGCCTGCGTAACCAGGCTCGATAGTCGCGATGACTGAGGGACCTCGCCGCCTGTAGCCATGTGGGCCTCCTTGCCTCCTGCGGTGCCGATTGACTCTGAGGTTGCCCCCCTGGTGCAGGTGCCACCGCCAGATATCTGCTAGCATGGACGTCCCGGCTGTGGACATCCGGCGCCTTTCCTCGCGTGCGGGACGCCTGTACTACTTGCCTCGCGGGTCACGCAAACATCCTTTCTTAGATGTCCGCAAATGGCTGAACCATCGCGGACTGCGTTTCATCTCACGAGACTCAGAGCGGCAGCAATATCTTCTGCAATCATCCGGCGCTTGCTTTTCTCGATGAAAAAGCTGGGGCCGGCCTGGAGGTAAGAAGGGAAGACCCTCATCCCGCGGAAAGAGTATTGCGCCTTCCGGATCTTGTAAGTTGAGCCAGCGGGAATGACTCTCTTTTCTCCGGCACGCTGCGCGATGTAGTTGAGGGCCTTAATGGCGACGTCGCCCATCAGCATGAGCGCCTTTACGTTCGGAAACAGCGCGAGTTCTTTCTCCAGGATGAGCGAGCATTCCTTGATGGTGCTCGACTGGATTCCATATCCTGTCTTGGCGCACTTCACGGCCGTTGTGAGGTAAACACCGAGATGAACCATGTCCTTAATCGACGAGACCTCTGCGTTGGCATCCTGGAAGGCCTGGACGGTGGTCTTCTGAAACAAGGGATCGCCTTTCGCGTAGTAGTAGTCGCCGGGCTTCTCCGGCGCGGCTTCCGAAACCATCACGATGGATATGGTCTCCGGCTTCACGTTAATCGCAGGCACGACGTAGCCCTCGCGCTTCACATCCGTGCATGGAAAGTCCTTGCACCCCACACATCTGTCGACTCGCATTTCTAAACCTCGCGTCGCGTCCGGGCCAGACCTTCACCGTGGCACGGACGTCCCGCCCGTGAAGACGCGGCGACCACGCCCGGGACGGCCGTGCCCCAAATCAAATCCGCACGAAGGTCCGCTGGCGATAGAGGTAGTAGAGACCCAGCCAGAGGACGCCGAAGGTTCCGAACTCCAACAGAAAATCCCCAAACATCCCCAGGTGGGTTGCCAGGCCGGCGAAGAGAGTTTTGCTGATCTGCGAGAAGGGGATGATGTCCGGAGCCATGTAGGCGACGATGGCGTTCATGCCGAGGACGATGAACGGAAACGCCCAGCGGCGGTAGCCCCGCACATCGATGACCCAGTAAAACAGCGCCAGCAGGAGCAGGCACCACCCACCCGACCACAGCACCATGGAGCTGGTCCAGATATGCTTGATGATGGGGATCGCAAAGCTCCACAGCCAGCCGCCCAGCAGAGAGGCAAGGCCCGCGCCGGCGAGAAACAGCGCTTTGCGCGATGCGGCGAGGGAGGTGCGCAGCAGATGCCCGCTCAGCACGCCCATGAGCACCGTGGCCCCGAAGCCCAGGCTGCTCAGAATCCAGGTGTAGGTGGTGCCGTCCTGGAAGTGGCCGAGAATCGCCTTGTCGATGTACATGGCGATGTTGACTTGGGGGGTGAGCATTCCGGCGCCGTGGCCGGGGACGGGCACGAATACCATGACCGCCCAGAGGACAACGAGGAGCGCTCCGGCGAGTGCCGCCTGCCAACGCACCGGCAACTCCACCAACGCAATGGCGGAGATCAGGTACCCGGCGGCGATGGCTTGCAGCGTGTTGCTGTAGAGCTGGAGATTGTTGAGATCGAAAGCCAGCAGGTGTCCCTGCGCGATCATGCCCAGCACCCACAGCATCACCACCCGGTAGGCCACCTTGCGGTAGATGGCGCTGCGACTGTCGCCGCGCGCGAGGCGCTTGCCAAACGAGAAGGGCATCGCCGCGCCCACGATGAACAGAAAGAGGGGCATGATCAGGTCCCAGCCGACGAAGCCTGCCCATTCGACGTGGTCGAAGTGCCTGTTCAGCCACTCGGGGAGGGGATTGGAGAAAAGCTTGCAGAACTCCATCACTACCGGTCCGCCACCCGCGATCCAGAACATGTCGAAGCCGCGCAGTGCGTCCACCGACACGATACGCTCGGAAGGCAGGCTCGCCGAGGTTGGTGCACTCTCAGTCTTGGTCTGGTTCATCTTCATGCTCCCTGTCCGGCTGGGGTTCGGATTGTCTCACCATGGGTCCGATGCGCCACAAAGGCAGAGAGTGTACACGACCGGGCGGCGTTTGGAAACGAGGATTTGTTTGATTGTCGCCTTGCGAAGGAGTAAGCTAAAGATGTCGTATCGTATGGCTCGAGGTTGGGAAAGTAAATCCGTGGAAGCGCAGATCGAGTCGTCCAGGGCTGATCGAACGGCCTCTGCCAGCAAATCTCCTGTGGATGAACCAGCCGAGATTCGTCGCAAGCGAGAGAGTCTGTTGCTCGCCCGGGCGCGCATTCTCGAACAACTCCGTGGTTCCCAGAATGCCCGCTACCGCGAAATGATGGAAAAGGCGTTGATCGACCTGGAGAAAATCCTCGCTTAGCATCACTAACCCTACCGCGTTCCTCCCCTTCTTAGACCGGTATCCATGCAGTCGGCAGAGCTGCGACTCCCTTTGCTTACAAGATTGGCGACAAGTGTCGAGGGATCAATCCGTTGAGGCCGGGGGGGCACCGCGACATTCCCCGTCATGTCCATACACTGCTCGTGATGGGACTTGCCGCCTGAAGGCGTTCCGTTGGCAGAAGGGTAACCTGACGGATTGCGTATCGGGCCAATCCCTGTCCTTGCGCGCACTGGCATTGTGAGGCTGTTATGGGTTAGGATTAGCCCCACACCAAAGAGGAATGTTTACACCGCACGGCGATTATTCCGCTGGGCGCTACTCATCCCCTTTGTGTGCAGGATGAGCGGCTCCTGGGGGCGGAGGCCGAACTCTCTCGTGAGGTGACGCCATGGACATCGGACTCGTCAGCCCGCGTCGAATCATCCGAAAGGGTCTATGCACGCTGCTTGCGCAAAAGGGCTCAGTCCGCGTCGTTGCAGATGCGGACAACGCTGTCGAGAGTTTTGATCTGTTCCGCAAGACGAAGCCTGAAATCCTGATCATCGACTGTACCCATCCGGCGAATGACCTGGAGACTCTCTCCCGGCTGAGGATCCTGCTTCCCGAAACAAAACTCCTGCTGCTGATTGAAACGCCCAACGAGGATTTTGAATTTCACGCCATCAAGGCCGGCGCACGGGGCTGCGTGCCGAAGGAAGCCGACCCGCAGGCTCTGGAGCGGGCGCTGCAGGTCGTCAGCAAAGGCGAAATCTGGGTGAGCCAGCGCCTGGCCACGCGCATGATCGAGCGTGTCATGCATGGCGTGGAGGTGGACAGTCCCGAACCAAACGGGTTGACCGACCGGGAGTGGCAGATTCTGGCCTTCGTGGCCCACGGGCAGCGCAACAAGGAAATCGCCGATCACCTCTGCGTTTCGGAAAATACCGTCAAGACTCACCTGGCGGCGGTCTACAAGAAACTTCGCGTTACCACGCGTCTCGAAGCGGCGTTGCATTTCTTCCATCACTCGAAACGCAATGGGCATTCCCTCACGGTGGAAACCACAGCCTTGAAGCAAGCGAGTCGATCCCGCCCCAAGCCGCGGATCTCTTGACCGATTCGTATTCCCGCTGACTCACAGGATGGGTGATATTGGGCCGTTGGCTGGTTCTGTGCCGTTGCGCGCGCGGGAATGGAATGTGCGCCGACGGGGGAGCATATGATTTTTTGGGCTAACCCGTTCGGAGGATAGTTTCGCTCGCTGTTGGGGTGATGGCTTAGCCTTTTTGCCCCCATTTTTCTCATCCTTCTCCTCCCACTAGTGGGCCGAAATTCACACCGCCGGAGTATTGTCAACGGCCCTCCTCGTCCCGCACAATGCGCGCCTATCTAATACTGCGGGTTGATTTGATGGGTTCATTGAAACTCGGCGAGAAGCGCGAGTGGAAGCGGTTAAGGATTGACTGTCCCGTCATGCTGAAGATTCCCAGCCGCGGAAGAGTCGCGTCACTGGTCCCTGGTCACTTGCTCGACATTGGAATGGGAGGGGCCCGGCTGCAGGTGGGACAACACCTGGCAGAGGGCTCGCGGGTGGTTTTGCACACGCATTTCCGTGATGCCAAACAGAAAGTCACAACGGTGCAGTTCGAGGGCATCGTGCAACGAGCGGATGACCAGCCCGTTTACGAAGTTGCGGTGCAGTTCCGGCGCGGTGGGCGGATCCTCCGGCGCGACGTGGGAGAGCTTCTCACGGCACGGCCGGCGGCGTCGCTCCCCAAGAACGGCAACGCGCGCGTGCGCGCCTCTTGAGCAGGCGGACCTTCTGGAAACGGAGGCGGGTTGAGGGGAAGCGTGAGTTCTCCTCAACGCTACGCAAGGCGGATATCCGAAAGGCTTACAGGAAGGTTTCTGTAGGTCAGAGGGCGGAGCTAGGTTCCAGTGATCGAGAACGTTCCTGACACAGCACCGGGTATTTCCAATCAGGGCTGGTGCGCTCTGCACACGCGCTACCAGCACGAGAAGTTCGTCGCTCAAGTTTTGACCCACAGACAGTTTGAGGTTTTCCTGCCTCAATACACGGCCATCCGCCATTGGAAGGATCGCGACCGGCAACTCTCCTTGCCGCTCTTCCCCTGCTACGTCTTCATCCGGGGCAGGCTGGAGCGGCGGCTCGACATCCTGACAACTCCAGGCGTTATCGGCTGGGTGGGTGTTGGCGGCCCGTCCGTCATTCCCGCCGGGGAAATGGAAGCCGTGCGGCGCGTGGTGGAGAGAATCGCAAATGTCGAGCCTCATCCTTACCTCACCTGCGGGGATCGAGTAAGAGTGAAGACGGGGCCGCTCGCCGGCCTCGAGGGAATTCTGGTCCGCAAGAAGAATCTGTACCGTCTGGTGTTGTCGGTGGAGATTCTGGAGAGGTCAGCCGCAGTGGAAGTCGAGGTTTCGTGCGTCGAGCGAGTGGCGGGTGGACCGGGCGCGCCGCGGGAATTTTGCAGCGGCCGGAATGGGGGCTGGACAGAAGTTCAGAACGTTGCAGCGCGAGCGCCAAGCTCGGTCATGCAAATGGCAGGTTGAATATGCGCCATGCGTTTTGGATAGCCGGATTAGTTCTCGCCCTCAACCTTCATGCTGCTTCTGACCAAGGGGCACCCGCGCCGTCCGCCGGTGAAACTTCCACCACGGCGAGCAGGACTTCCGTCTCCAGCGAACAGGATTTCCTCGTCACGCCTGATGATCTGCTGGAGATCATTGTCTTCGACGTTCCCCAGATGTCGCGCGAATACCGGGTGAGCCCCAGTGGCGTCATTGTGTTCCCCCTGCTGCCCAAGCCCATCCACGCCGCGGGAATGACGCCCGCGCAGCTTTCACAAGCCATCGCCACAGAACTGCGCAGCGCCGGAATGGTGAGCAATCCGCAAGTCAATGTGGAAGTGAAGGAGTCGCGGCTGCATTCGGTGGCCGTCACGGGCGCTGTCAAGAAGCCGCAGATCTACCCGGTGTTCGGTCGCACGACGCTGCTCGATGTCCTCTCCCAGGCGGAGGGACTGGCGCCCGAAGCGGGCAACACCGTCGTTGTCACTCGGGGCGAATTCGCTCTCCGCCAGGTCCACCTTCCTTCGTCGGCGGAAGGTGGAGGCATTGCGGACCCCGCCCTTCGCACCACCACGGTGGACCTGAAGCGTTTGATGGAGACGGGTGATCCCGCTCTCAACATGGAGATCTATCCCGGGGACCGCGTAACCGTCCAGCGCGCGGGCATCGTTTACGTGGTGGGCGCGGTGAACCGCCCCGGCGGCTTTCCTTTGAGCGACGACCAGGAAGACCTCACGGTCCTCAAGGCCGTCGCCTTGGCGCAGGATTTGAAGTCCACGGCGATCCGCAGCAAGGCTGTCATCATCCGGAAGAATCCCGGCTTCCCGGACGGGCACGAAGAGATTCCTGTGAATTTGACGATGGTGCTGGCGCGCCGCGCCATCGACCCCTCGATGCAGCCCAGCGATATTCTTTTCGTCCCGGACAGTCCTGGCCGGAAGGCCATGAGCCGCCTCGCGGAGGCGGCGGTGCAGGCGACGACCGGGATCATTATCTGGCGGCGCTAGGTTGCCCCAGGCCGCCGTGCAGACGGGAATCACAGGGCCAAACGGATGTCTGAGAAGTCAGAACTCGTCCCCATCGAACCACGAAGCCCTCTAGCTCCGCCCTATCGGAATGGCGGGACGATTGCGGGCGAGCCCGAAAGCTCGGAGGGGTATGCCTACCTGCGCGCCTACTGGAACATCCTTTTCAAGCGCCGATGGACAGTGCTCACCGTGCTGGCCGTGCTCGCGACGCTCGTGGCCATCATCTCGTTCAAGATGGAACCCGTATACCAAGCGGTGGCGAGAGTCGAGGTGGAAGCTGAGACACCCACCATCCAGTCGCTCACGGATTTCGACCGGACCTTGCCGACGGACCAGATGTTTGTGGACACGCAGGTCAAGGTCATCCAAAGCGATCAGTTGGCGTGGCGAACGATTCAGCAACTCCGGCTGGGAGATAACCCGGCGTTCTCGCGCGACGTCGACCGGCCCGACGGGAAAAGCGGCGATGTACGCTCAGCGCTGCAGGCGAACCAGATCAAAGCCTTTTTCGACGACTTGCGCGTCGACCGCGTGGCCAACAGTCGGCTGATCGAGGTGAAGTTCGAGAGCATGGATTCGCAACTCGCCGCGCAGGTCGCCAACACGCTGCTCAACAATTACATCGAGTACAACTTCCGGAAGAAATACGACGCCACGCGCCAGGCGTCGGGCTGGATGGAACAGCAATTGGACGAATTGAAGGCCAAGGTGGAGAAATCGCAGCAGGCGCTTGTCGATTACGAGCGCCAGTACTCCATCGTCAACGTCAGCGACAAGCAGAATGTGGCCGAGCAACGCCTGGCGGACCTCACGCACGACTTGACGGTCGCCCAAAGCGACCGCCTGGAAAAGGAATCTCTTTACGGGATGGTCCGCGCCAATGAAAACCAGGTGGCGCTGCTGGCGCAGAACGAACTCCTGCAGCGGCTGGAGGAGAAGCACGCCGACCTCAGGGCGGACTACGTGGATGCCCTCGGCCAATACGGGCCCAACTTTCCCAAAGTCATTCGCCTGCGGGATCAGGTGAGCGAGATTCAATCCCTCATCGATCGCGAGCGCAAACGAATTGTCGGCCGGACGCGCAGCGATTACGCGGCCGCCCAGGGCCGGCAGAAATTGCTGGAAGAGGCCGTGGCGAGGGAAAAGGTGGAAGTCGGCAGATTGAGCCAGCTCCTGATCCAGCACAACATTCTCAAGCGGGAATTCGAAACCAACCAGCAGCTTTATGAGAGCCTGCTGCAGCGGCTGAAGGACGCGACGGTTTCTTCAGGCTTGCGCGCCACGAACATTCACATCGTGGACCCGGCGCTGGTCCCGTCCATTCCCGCCCGCCCCAAGAAGCTTCTGAACATCAGCATCGGACTGATCCTTGGACTGATATTCGGGATTACGCTGGCGTTCACCCAGGAAGGGCTCGATACCTCGGTGAAGAGCGCCGACGACGTGGAGAGACTCACCGCCTGCCCGGCGCTCGCCATCATCCCCGAAGCTTCTTCGAACGGGGGCCGGACGGCCTGGCGCAAAAAGCGGAATGGATCGAAGCCCGCGCCCAACGGGCACGTCGAGTTGGCCGTGTTGAACCAGCCGACCTCGCAGGTGGCGGAGTGCTATCGCTCGCTGCGCACCGCGGTTTTGCTGTCGATGGCGCCTCGTCCGCCGCAGGTGCTTCTTGTCACCAGCCCACAGCCCTCGGAAGGGAAGACCTGCACAGCACTGAATCTCACCTTCGCGCTGGCCCAGCGGGGAGCGCGAGTGCTGCTCGTGGATGCGGACTTGCGCAAACCCAGCGTTGCCCGGCCGCTTGGCCTCGTGGGAGACAAGGGTCTGAGCAGTGTTCTGACGGGAGCCAGCACGCTCGACGAATCACTTTCTCCGATCGAGGGGTTGCCGAACCTTTCTGTGCTGACCGCCGGCCCGCGCCCACCCAATCCCGCCGAACTGCTCTCCTCGCCCTTCATGGAAGAGTTGCTGGTCCGGCTGCGGCGCAGGTTCGATCACATCATCGTGGATTCTCCCCCCTCGTTGCTGGTGACGGATGCCACAATCCTCTCGACGCTCGTCGACGCCACGATTCTGGTCGCCCAGCCCGGGATCACTACCCGCGCCGCTCTTGCTCGCGCCCATAAGACGCTGGAAGGCTCGGGCGCGAAAATCATGGGAGTGGTTTTGAACCGCGCCAATTCCCGCAACACGGACTCATACTATTACGGGTATTATGATTCCGCATATTACAAGCCTCACGATGAAGAGGAAGCGCCTGCCTTGTTCGAGCCCTCCAATGGTTCGGGGAATCATGGTGCGCACGCTAAGCTCTAAGGGTCGAGGGGCCCTGCCGCTGGGAGATCTCCCGGTAAACTCCAGGCGAAGTCCGATGCGAGCACTCAGGCCGGACCGGTTGGAAATTGGGCTGAGGACGCAGGCCCAGGCATGGATCTTCCTGGCGTCGCTGATTCTGGCGGGCTCGGCCTTGGTCTATTTCGGCGGAAGAACCGCAACTGCGGACACACTTGCCAATTCCCAGAACATCGAGTGCGTTAAATGGGCAGTCAAACTGGATCCCTCCAACCCCGCGACGCACTACCGACTGGGGGCCTTGCGATTGTTTTCGTGGGACAAACCCGATTCCTTTGCGGCAATCCACCACCTGCGCCGAGCGGTCGAGTTGAGTCCGAACAACGGGCCCTATTGGCTGGCGTTGGCGGCTGCCGCGGAGAGTGTGGGGGATGCGCCGGCGGCGCAGAATGCCATCCAGCTCGCCCTGAAACGCCGTCCCATGAGCCCGGATTACTGGTGGCGGGCCGCGAACTACTACCTGCGCGCGGGGCAATACGAATCCGCATGGGAGCATTTCCGCCGCGTGCTGCAACTGAGCCCCAGCCACGCGGACCTGGTCTTCCGGTTATGTTACAGGGCCAGCAGCGACCCCCGTGTGGTGGCGGAAAAGGTTCTGCCGTCCGATGCTTTGCCCGCCCTGCGGCTTGCCTACGTTGATTTCCTCACCTCGCATCGTGATTATGAAGATGCCTTCAACGTGTGGCAGCAGATCGCATCCAAGGGTCTGCAAACCAAAATTACTTTCCCGAGTGCGCAGCCTTACATCGACCGTCTGATTGCGGACAACCGCCCGGAAGAGGCGATGTCAGTTTGGGATGACCTACTGAAATGGCGGGTCATCCTGCGACCCGCCTCCGTCAACCCGGGCGACGCCGTCTTCAATGGCACCTTTGAGCAAGCTCCTCTCAATGCGGGCTTCGATTGGCGCACCACACCATTGCCTTATGTCGTAACCGATCTTCAGTCGCCAGGACCGCTTCGAGGTGCGAAATCGGCACGAGTGGATTTCACGGTCAAGCACAACGAGGAGTACGAAATTCTGTTTCAGTTCGTCCCGGTCGAGCCGCGCCGCGCATACCGCGTGCAAGCCATGGTTCGATCGGAAAGCATTACTTCCGACAGCGGCCCGCGAATGAGAGTTGTCGATGCGGCGTCACCGGCTCGCCTGGAAACTGCAACGGCACCGGTGACCGGCACAACCGATTGGCATCCCATCGAGCTGGCGTTCTCTACGGGCTCTGACACGCGCCTCGTTCGCCTCGCCGTCTGGCGGGCGCGGAGCCGCACGTTCCCCCTGGAAATCTCCGGCCGCTTCTGGATTGGTGCGGTTTCAATGATTGCCTCTGGTTCGCCGGGCGAGTTGGCTTCGGCGGGCCCAACCCGACTGCCATGACCACCGCTGTCGAGACAACCGTTGAAATTCGCGACGGGTCACTGAGCGAGCTTCCTCAGCCGCGAGCCGAGGGAAGCTCCATCACGCTGGCGCGCGCCCTGCTGCTCGTTGGACTTCTGGCTGCCCCGCTGCCGTTGGGCGCGGTGCTCCCGTGGGCCTGGGGTGGGCTGACGGTGCTTGCGGCGATCTTGCTCATTCTTTGGGGCAGGGAACAGGTCGTACGGCGATGGGTCAAGGTAGCGTGGTCCCCGCTCTATCTACCCGGCGTCTTGTTTCTCTTCGTTGCCGCCGTCCAGTTCTACGCAGGTCTCAACATGGACCAGACGGGAGCGCGGGAAGCGCTCCTTAAGCTGACCACGGATTTCCTCCTGTTCATCCTGGCGGGGCAACTGTTCGCTGAAGCGACGAAATCCGTCTGGCGGAGACTCGTGGCGGCCGTCACGATCTTTATGTTCGCTCTCTCGGTGTTTGCCATCCTCCAGTACTTCTCGAGCGGCGGCTTGATTTATTGGACGGTCCAGACGGCTTCGATGTGCACGTTCGGCCCCTACGCCAATCACAACCACTACGCGGGACTGATGGAGATACTGATCCCGATTGGTGTGGCGGGCGTTCTCGGTAGGAGAGATCACAGCCCGTTGCGCGCGTTTTCAGTTTTTGCAGTGGTGGTGGCGCTCGCCTCCGTTCTTCTTTCCGGATCGAGAGGCGGCTTCATCGCCCTCCTGGCTGAGGCTGCGATTCTGGGCGCGATCCTGGCTCGGGGATGGCTGCGCCAGAGGACTCGCTCCGTATGGGCAGCGGTCGCGTTGGGTGCGGCCGCGTCAGCGACACTGTTCTTCCTGATCGATCCCGGACAGGTGTCGAAGCGGCTCGCGACAGTAGCCGAAATCCCTACCAAGCCCGAAGCGACGTTCGCGGAACGCTGGCTGGTGAGTCGTGACTCAACTCGCATCCTTGCCGATCATCACTGGATGGGAATTGGCCTTGGGAGTTTTCCGGTCGCTTATCCCCAATATCAGAGTTTCGCAACCGACTTGTTGTGGGACCACGCGCACAACGACTATGCCGAGGCCCTTGCGGAGACTGGCGCGGTGGGAGGAGGTCTGATCGCTGCCGGCTTGTCGATATTCCTCTTGCTCGCCTTCGGCCAGGTTCGCGAACGCCTGGAGAATGAAGCCGGATGGATTCAGATGGGCGCGGCCATCGGCTGCTGCGGCCTGCTCGTCCACGGCTTGGGCGACTTCAATCTGCACATCCCGGCCAACGCGGCGTGGTTTGCAGTGTGCGCGGCAATATCAACCCGACAATTCTCGCCGGACGCGGCAGTGACTGTATCCGGTGGGTGAGGGAGGACCCCATGGAATGGAATAAGCGGAACGTTCTGGTGACGGGCGGAGCATCGTTTATCGGCTCTGCCCTGGTGGATGCCCTGGTCGACCGAGGAGCGCGGATCAGGGTCGTGGACAACCTGAGCAGCGGGAAGCAGGAGAACCTTCAACATCTTATCTCGAGCGGCATCATCGAATTCGAGTGCGCGGAACTGCTCGACGACGGCGTCGCCACCCAAGCCGTGCGCGACATGGATATCGTGTTTCACCTCGCCGCCGACCACGGAGGCCGCGGCTACGTGGATCTTCATCAGGCCGCATGCGCCACCAACCTGCTGCTTGACGGCCTGGTGTTCCGTGCCTGCGTGAAGTCGGGTGTGGAAAAGGTGGTGTTCGCCTCCTCCGGTTGCGTCTATCCAAACTTCATGCAGGCAGATCCCAACGAGATCATCTACCTGACGGAAGACAAGGTTGGCCCGCCGTGCGATGCCGACAACACCTATGGCTGGGCGAAGCTCATGGGCGAGATGACGCTTCAGGCTTTCTACAAGGACTGGGGACTGAAATCGGCTTCGCTCCGATACTTTACCGTCTATGGGAACCGCGGCCACGAGAATCACGCCGTGATCGCCATGATCGCCCGGGCCTTCGTCCGGCAGGACCCCTTTGTGGTTTGGGGGAATGGCGAGCAAATTCGCAACTGGACCCACATCAGCGACATCGTTGCGGGAACGCTGCGCGCTGCGGAGCGGATCGACGACGGCACGGCCATCAACCTGGGGACCATGGAACGGATCAAGGTGATTGACGCGGTGCGCGAAGTTCTGCGCTACACCGGGCACAGGGCCAGAATCGAATTTCACCCGGAGATGCCCACCGGGCCGATGAATCGCGTCGCCGACAACACCCTTGCCAAGAAGCTGCTGAATTGGGAACCGCGGGTCAAGTTCATGAACGGGCTGCGCCAAACCATCGATTGGTATTTCGCCAATAAGCGCGTCGACGAGGTTCGCGCCATCCTGGACTACCGGCTTACCGAGCGGGCCGCACCTGCCGCTGCCGCAGTAGCGGTGGCCTGAACCTCCTGACCATCATCTCCAATTGCAGCCCCGTTACGGCAATTCGCGTCGAGCGCAACGCTTCGCAGCGACGATGCTGCCAAGCCGTTGCAGCGCACTAATACTCGGGAGGGCCCTATGAGCGCCAGTGAGCGCACTCCTTTCAGCGATAAGCGCCTGGCTGTGCTGGGACTCGGTCACGTAGGCCTGCCCACCGCACTGGGGCTGGCCGAGCTTGGATGGGAGGTGACCGGAGCGGACAGCGACATCGAAAAGGCCCGTGCCATTCAAAGCGGTCGAGCGCCGTTTTACGAGCCCGGACTTCAGGAGCTTCTGGAGAAGCAGCTCCGGACCGGCAGATTTGCGGTGACCGAACACCTCGACGAAGCCGTTCGATCGTCACAAGTTCTATTCCTCTGCGTGGGGACGCCGCAGCGAGAGGATGGGGAAGCGGATCTTGCTCAGGTCGACTCCGTGGTTCGCCTGATTGCGCGGAATCTGAACGGTTACAAGCTGATCATCGAGAAGAGTACCGTGCCCGCCGTCACCGCAGACTGGATCAAAAGAACGACCAAGCGATACGCCGGTGCGGACTCACCGCGGAACGGAGGGAATGGAGCTTCGCGGAAGTCGAACGGCAACGGGTCGCATGGCGGAGACGCTGCGCGGGATTTTGAAGTTGCTTCCAACCCGGAATTTCTTCAGGAAGGGAATGCGCTGCGGGATTTCTTTCATCCCAGCCGCATTGTTTGCGGTGTCGAATCGCAACGGGCGCGTAGAATCCTGGAAGCAATTTACGGCGCATTCAAGTGTCCGCTGGTTTTCACGGACGTGCGGACGGCGGAGCTGATCAAACACGCTGCCAACGCCTTCCTCGCCACAAAAGTCTCGTTCATCAACATGGTTGCCGACCTCTCGGAGGCCGTGGGCGCCGACGTCACGCAAGTGGCCCGAGGCATCGGGCTCGACCCTCGGATCGGGACCGAGTTCTTGAAGCCGGGCGTGGGGTTTGGGGGTTACTGCCTTCCCAAAGACTTGCGCGCCTTCATTCACCTCGCCGAGCAGCACCACGTGGATTTCTCTTTCCTGCGGGAAGTCGAGCGCATCAATCAGCGGCGTGTGGATGTGTGCCTTGCCAAATTGCGCGAAGCGCTGTGGGTTCTGCGCCGAAAGACGATCGCGGTACTGGGCGGAGCGTTCAAACCCGGGACCGACGACATCCGCGAAGCGCCCAGCCTCAAGATTATCGGACGGCTGATTAGCGAAGGGGCCGTCGTGCGCGTGCACGATCCGCAGGCCATTCCCAACCTGCAAGCGATGCTGCCGGAAGACGACGAGCGAATCAGCTACTGGCGCGATCCCTACGATGCCGCCAAAGACGCCGACGCTCTGCTGCTCCTGACCGAATGGGAGGAGTATCGCCAGTTGGACTGGAGCCGCATGCGAGAGCTCGTGGCGGTGCCCGTCGTGGTGGATGGGAGAAATCATCTCGATCCGCTCGAAGTGACGCGCCAGGGCTTCGAGTATTTCTCGATCGGCCGGCCGGGAGTGCCAATCCCACAGGTCGCAGCGCGCGAGGACGAGAGTTCGTTGCCGTCGCCTCTGAGCGGGAGCGTGAGTATGACGTCCCATGGACCGCGCGCGTTGATTACGGGCGGGGCGGGCCTGATCGGCTCTCACTTGTGCGACCGCCTGATTGCGGAGGGCCACGAGGTCATCTGCCTCGACAACCTCATCACCGGTCGCGCGGAGAATATCGAACATCTCTTCGCGCATCCGCGCTTCGCGTTCCTTCAGCATGATGTCTGCCTGCCGATTGACCTGCCCGACCTGCTCGTCAAGTCGTCGAAAGCGTGGGGGCGCGAAGTTCGGAAATCGGCGCCGCTGGACTTTGTCCTCCACCTTGCCTCGCCGGCGAGCCCGGTGGATTACGCCCGGCACACTATTCCGACACTCAAGGCGGGAGCGATCGGAACGTGGCAGGCCCTGGGCGTGGCCAGAGCTCACGGAGCGGTTTTCCTGCTGGCTTCCACTTCGGAGGTTTACGGCGACCCGGAAGTCACCCCGCAACCGGAGTCCTACTGGGGGCGCGTGAATCCCATCGGCCTGCGCAGTGTCTACGACGAGGCCAAAAGGTTCGCCGAAGCCATGACGATGGCGTACCACCGCAAACATGGCATCCCAGTTCGCATCGCGCGCATCTTTAATACCTTTGGCGAGCGGATGCGCGCCGACGACGGCCGCGTCCTGCCGAATTTCGTAATGGAGGCGCTGCAGGACCAACCCCTCACGGTTTTTGGTGACGGTAGCCAAACCCGGAGCCTCTGTTACGTCAGCGATATGGTGGAAGGACTCTACCGCTTGCTTCTCTCCCACGAGGCCGGGCCGGTCAACCTTGGCAATCCCGAGGAAGTGTCGATGCTTGAGCTCGCGGAGGAGGTCATCGAACTCACCGGCAGCGCGAGCAGAGTCGTGTTCGCGCCTCTGCCCGTTGACGATCCATCGCGCCGCAAGCCGGATATTTCAAGGGCAATTGAGGTTCTCGGGTGGCAGGCCAAGGTCAGCCGGCGCGAAGGGATCTTGCGCGTTGTTCCGTATTTCAAGACGATGCTGGAGGCGCTTTGTCCACAGACAGCCTGACGTGGACCTTGACAGGGCAGACTTCAACGTCCACCGGGCGCTGGTTGCCGAGGCTGAGCATTCTTGTGGATGCCTGCCTGATTGCTCTGAATGGATTTCTGGCGTTCATCCTGCGCTTCGCGCCAGAGACAGTCGCGGCCTGGTTGCGCGGTGAACGCGCGGAATTTCCTCCCGATCCGTCGCGCGGCGAATACCTTGGCTTCCTGCTTCTTTACGGTGTGGTGATTCTCCTGCTTTTCCAGAGCCAGGATCTCTACCGCTCGTCACGTCTGCGCTCAGCCTTGGACGAGACGCTTGTGGTTTTCAGGGCCGTGTTTCTCGCCACGCTGTTGCTGACCGTCTTCATCTATTTGTCGAACACGAAGATCATCTCGCGCCTGGTGGTGGGGGGCAGCGCGACGCTCAACGTCCTGACCTTGTCGGCGTGGCGAGTGCGGCGGCGGCGCGTCGTCGAGCGCCGACTGGCGGCCGGGGTCGGCGCTCGCAACGTTCTGATCGTCGGGGCAGGGAAGACGGGGCAGGCGCTGGCGAGCTATTTCGACGCGAACCGGCGGCTCGGTTACGTCGCTAAAGGGTTTCTCGATGAGGATGACCAGGCTGGCCCGCGCGTGCTGGGACGGCTGGAGGATTTGCCACGCGTGGCCCAAACGCACTTTGTGGACGAGGTTTTCATCACCGTTCCCTCCGCCCGTGATGCGGTGCGCTCGGTGGCCCTGGAGGCGCGCCGTCATCGCCTGGACGTGAAGGTCGTCCCCGATCTCTATGACGGCCTCGCCTGGGGAGCGCCGCTGGAATTTCTGGGCGGCTTTCCTGTCATGAGCCTGCATCGCCAGCCAATCCCCGAGCTGGGAATGGCCGTGAAGCGGCTCCTGGATGCCGTGGGTGCAGCCGTGGGACTCCTTTTCACCTCCCCGCTCCTTTTGTTGATTGCGCTCGCCATCAAGTTGGATTCCAACGGCCCGGTCCTCTACAAAGCTTCCCGCGTGGGGAAGCGCGGCCGTCGCTTCACCTGCTACAAATTCCGCACCATGGTTTCGAATGCCGACGCGCTGAAAGATTCCCTGCGCCACCTGAACGAGCGCAGTGGCCCCACGTTCAAAATCAGCGATGACCCACGCCTGACGCGGCTCGGCAGGTGGCTGCGCAAATTCAGTTTGGACGAACTTCCCCAGCTTTGGAACGTGCTCGTCGGCGACATGAGCCTGGTCGGTCCGCGGCCGCATCCCACCGACGATTTCGATCAATACAGCCTCGAGCACCTGCGCCGCCTGGACGTGACGCCCGGCATCACCGGCCTGTGGCAGGTGACGGCGCGCCGCGACCCATCGTTTGAGCGCAACATGGCTCTCGATCTTCAATACATCGAGAACTGGAGTCTCTGGCTCGACTTTCAAATCCTCCTGAAGACGGTGCCGGCGGTCGTAACGGGTTATGGCCAGTAATTCCCTGACCTCTTCTGCCGTTGAAATGGCGTCCTCGGAGGTTCTGCTCCCACGCAGCGCTTCTCGGGAGGGCGCTTACTGGCGGCGCGCCCTCGATTGGACGGCCAAGGGCAGCCTGGCAGTCACCGATCAAGGGCTTTTTGCCGGCTCGAATTTCCTGCTCAATGTTCTGCTCGCCCGTTGGCTCTCGTCCGGCGATTATGGCGCCTTCGCGGTGGCCTATGCGGCGTTCCTGCTGCTTGGCCAGGTCCATACGGCGTTGCTCACCGAGCCGATGCTGGTCTTCGGCCCGGGCAAGTACGCCGGACAATTTCGCGAGTACGTGTGGGTCCTCCTGCGCGGCCACTTTGCACTCACTCTCCCGTGCGCCGTGCTGCTGGCAGCACTGGGAGTGATTCTCGATCGCATGTCTTGGACGACGGCGGGGCACGCCTGCCTCGCGCTGTCCGTTGCCGGACCATTCATGCTGCTGCTCTGGCTCACGCGCCGCGCGTTTTACGTTCAGCTCCAGCCCGCTTGGGCAGCGGCAGGAGGAACACTGTACTTCCTCGTCCTCGTTTGCGGCGTTTTCTGGACCGCGCGAGTTCGCCTGCTCTCCCCGGCTTCGGCGTTTCTGATCATGGGCGCCGGGAGCCTGGCGGTAAGCGCGCTGCTCATCCTGCGCCTCCGTCCACAGCAACCCGCGGAGCCCACCGCGCTCCGCGCTGCCGCGCGCGACCATTGGGACTACGGCCGCTGGGCCCTCGCCTCCGCCGGCGCATCGTGGTTCCAGGGAAATATCTACTTTGCACTGCTGCCCGCGTGGGTTGGCCTTGAGGAAGCGGGAGGGCTTCGAGCACTGATCAACCTTTCCAATCCTGCCGTGCACACGACGATGGCGCTCGCCGTCCTTCTTCTTCCTGCTTTTGTTCGCAAGGGCCGGCAGGGCGGCATGGCGAGCATCAACCGAACGCTGGTCCGCGCTCTTGGATTGTTCGTTGTGGGGTCAGCTCTCTACGCCGCATTGCTGTGGACGTTTCGCAGCCAGGTCTTCGCCGTCCTCTACGGGGACAAATTCCACGAGTATCTTGGCTGGCCGCTCCTCCCGATGGCGCTGCTTCCGGTGCCCCTCAGCGCTGCGGTAGTCCTGGGCAGCGCGCTGCGCGCCCTCGAGCGGCCGGATGCACTTTTCAGGTGTTGGTTGGCGTCCAGTGTCGTGGCGCTGGTTCTTGGCGTCCCGTTGGCGGCGAGCAGGTCCGCGGGGGGCGCCGCAGCAGGGCTGCTTTTGTCGGCCGTCACCATGGCACTCGCTACGCTCGGCTTTTACGTGAAAGCCCTTCGCGACCGTCGGAAGCGCGAAGTATCTGAACTGATTCACGCCTGAAACTATGAGCACAATAACGACACAATGGACAACCCATGAAGTCGGCCTTTCCCCCGCTGACTGGATTACTTCCAATGATCTCCAGCGCAGCGCCACGGCCACCATGCTGGGTGACCTCCGGCGCGCCCTCAAACCGGCCACCCGCAATGAGTGCCAACGCATTCTCGACATCGGCTGCGGGTTTGGCGGACTGACCAGATTCGTCGGCGGGCTTTGTGGGGCCGCCGAGGTGCATGGCATCGACACGGACGGGCGAGCGCTGCGGGAAGCGCGCAGCAAGGGCGTTTTCGCGCACCAGGTCAACGTCTCACAAAAACCGCTGCCTTTTCCCGACTCCCACTTCGATCTCGTCTTCTCGCTGGGCATGCTCGATTTCCTTCCTTGCTTCGACGGCATGATTCGGGAAATCTTCCGCGTCCTTCGGCCCGGCGGTCACGCCCTGATTTCGCTCCCGAATCTGGCGAGCTGGCACAACCGGCTTTTTCTTCTAATGGGCTATCAACCCCGCGATGTGGAAGTCTCACGCGAGGTCATTGTGGGTGTTCATCCCTATTACCGGCGCGACCCCAAGCCGACGGGTCACATTCACACGACGACCACTCGGGCATTTCGTGAGCTTATGGAATTTCACGGTTTTCGCACCGCCGGCATCTCCGCCGGCAGGCCCAACGGTAGGCGAAAGGCATGGCCACTCGCGGCCCTCGACGCTGTTCTGAGCCTGAGCCCGAGCCTGGCACGCCGATTCTTCTACCTGGGCGCCAAAACGGAAATGATTCCTGAGCAAGAGACTCACTCAAGATTGGAATGACCCTGCCGCTCCGATGATGGGTTCCTTATCTTCTTTCCGCATCCACCGCCCGATCTTACTCTCACCCCACCTGCCTGACATTGGACGGTGGATGGCAGCGGCCTCAAGCCTCGCCGCGCTGCTGGCGATTGCCTGGGGCGTGGCGCGCAGTCCCTATCTGGCGCTCGCCCTGGGAGCCGGAGCTTCCGTGGTGCTTCTTGCCTGGGCTTATCCGGAGCGCCTGGAGAGGCTGGCGCTGGTCTCGGTGGGACTGCTCCTCGCCGGTTATTGCTTCCTGGGCAAGGGGCTCGCCTACCTTCCAGCCCCACCAATTTTCGTGAGCGAAATCGTGCTGGCTCTGGGCCTTGCCGCCGTTGTGCTGAGCGGGGCCGTCATGCCGGTCCTCCGGCTGCCGCTCTCCTGGCTGATCATCGCCTTCGCCGTGGACGGCACGCTGCGCACAATTCCCTATCTCGACACTTACGGCGTCAACGCGCTACGCGACGCGGTCATCTGGGGTTATGGAGCCTACGCCATCATCGTCTGCGCTCTCGTGTTCCGACTGGGATGTCTCTCGCGCGTGATTCGCGCCTATGGCCGCCTCGTCCCGTGGCTGCTCCTTGGATTGCCTGTCATCTTTGTCACTCAGAACCTCGCTCAAGCGCTGCTCCCCAAAGTTCTCGGGCTGGTGCGCCAAGTCACGATTCCGTATCTCAAACCCGTCGATGTTGCTGTTCATCTGGCCGGTGCCGCAGTTTTCCTGATTCTTGGACTCAATCGCAGAGAGAAGCGACTTCGGGGTTTTGCCGCGGGTCCCAAAGAATGGTTTCTTTGGCTTGCTTGGCTGGTGGGCATTCTGGTGGCGGTGTCCATCAACCGTGGGGGCTTGGTTGCTGTCATCGCGGCCCTGGCGGTGACTTTCTCAATGCGCCCGTTTGGCCGCTGGGGAAAACCCCTGGTTCTTGGTGTTGCGCTGGTCGGCGCGCTGGTCGTGGCAAATCTCAGATTTGATATCGGCGCCAGGAGGAGCGTATCCCTGAACCAAGTGACCGCAAACATGACGAGCTTGTTCCGAATCACCGGGGAACCATCGCTCGACGGGACGCGCGCCTGGCGGCTCCACTGGTGGAGCGTGATTTACAACTACACAGTTCACGGCCCGTATTTCTGGACGGGCAAAGGGTTCGGCGTCAACCTCGCCGACGATGATGGATTCACACTGTCGGCCGACCACGCCCTGCGCAGCCCGCATAACAGCCACATGACGGTACTAGCCCGCTCCGGGATTCCGGGAATGTTCCTTTGGCTTTTGCTACAGGCAGGGTTCGCATTTTCCATGCTGCGCGCATATTTCCGGGCCCGCGGTTTGGGCTTGGACGACTGGGCGCACATCAACCTCTGGATTCTTGCGTATTGGACTGCCTTCATGGTCGGAGCCTCGTTCGATGTCTACCTGGAAGGGCCGCAAGCCGGGATCTGGTGCTGGAGCCTCATCGGGTTCGGAATGGCTGCCGTCGCAGCCATGGAGCAGGAACTGAAATCCCGCGCCTCCGGACAGGATCTGGTGAGAGGAAAGACAGACGTTCGCCTCCATGGCCGATGAACGTATTGATCAGGTGGTCGGTGAGCTGACAGGATCCCAGATCCTTCACGTGGGCTGCGTAGGTCAAGCGGCTGGCAAGTACCGTATGCATATGGCACTTTGCCAACGCCTCCCGCATGCAGAGATACTCGGCCTGGATATTGACGCGGCAGGCGCATTAGAACTGAAGAGGCGGGGCTACGCGGTGGTCATCGGCGACGGGCAATGTCTTCCGTTCCGCTCTTCTTTTGATTCGATTGCGGCTGGCGAGTTGATCGAGCATCTTTCCAACCCCGGAGAGTTTCTCCGCGCGTGCCGGCAGGCCTTGAAACCCCACGGCAAAGTTGTCATTACGACTCCCAATCCCTTTGCTCCCATGCACGGGCTGATGTACGCCAAGAACTTCAACCGGGCCTTCAATTCCGAACATTCGCTCTGGCTATGCCCCCAGACACTCTCCGAGTTAGCGCGGCGCTCCGGATTCCAGGTGAAAAAGCTGGTTTTTATAGATGACCTCGCGCCTGAGAAAGTTGCCTCCCTTTGCTACAAAGCCTTCGCCTATATTTGGAAAGGTCTGCGGATCTTCCTGCCCGTACGGTTTCGAAACACCATGGTCGCCGTGCTTGAACCCGTTTGATTAGGATCGCACTTTTCCACAATCGTTATCAGCAGCCGGGGGGCGAGGATGTGGTGTTCCAAGCCGAGAAGGCCATGCTGACTGCCGCCCGGCATCGAGTCCTTCCGTTTGTTGTGCACAACGATTCCATTCATGCCAGCGGTGCTTGGGAGAGTGTGAAGCTCTCGGCCCAAACCGTCTGGTCATGGGAGAGTTACCAGGAAACCAAGGCGTTGCTCCGGCGCGAGAAACCTGACGTGGCCCACTTCCACAACACCTTCCCTCTGATTTCTCCCTCCGCCTACTACGCCTGCCGGGAAGCGGGTGTGCCGGTGGTGCAGACGCTGCACAATTACCGGCTGCTCTGCCCCGCCGCGACCTTCCGGCAGAACGGGAGCATCTGCGAGAAGTGCGTGACGGGTGGACTCTCCAACGGAGTGCTTCATGGCTGCTATCGAGGCTCGCGCGCCGCCACGGCGGCAACGGCCTTGATGCTGGGCGCGCACCGCTGGCTCGGGACATGGAGTGAGGCGGTGGATTGCTACATCGCGCTGACCGAATTCTCCCGGCGCAAGTTCATCGAAGGCGGTTTGCCGGCGGAGAAAATTGTCGTCAAGCCGAATTTTGTTGCGCCCGATCCGCTGGAGGGTTGTAGCGGCGGTGTTCCCATCGCCGATTCCATAACGGCGGACGGCGCTCATAGACCGCCGCTACAGGAGGGGTACACACTATACGTGGGTCGCCTTTCACATGAAAAGGGCGTGCGCACGCTCCTCCGCGCTTGGCAGAAAACCAGTATCCCGCTGCGCGTGGTGGGCGATGGCCCATTGCGGCAGGAACTGGAAAGTGACGCCTCGAGTCTCGGCCTCCCACAAGTCTGCTTCCATGGGCACCTGACATCCGATCAACTCATGCCAATGATAAAGCGCGCGCGCTTCCTGATCTTTCCCAGCGAATGGTACGAGGGCATGCCGAGAGTCATCCTTGAAGCCTTCGCCTGCGGCGTGCCGGTGATTGCCTCGCGCCTGGGAGCGATGCAGGAGATCGTCGCGGACGGCCACACGGGATTGCACTTTACCGCCGGCGACGCGGACGACCTCGCCGCCAAAGTCGCATGGGCGTGGACGCGTCCGGAAGAAATGCAGGCCATGGGCCGCGCCGCCCGCGCCGAGTACGAAACCAAATACACCGCCGAGCGCAACTACCAAATGTTGATGGGAATATACGCAAAGGCCATTTTGCTGCGACGAACGGCCGGAGAATCCCCCAAAGTATGCACATAGTCTTGGGCAGGCGAGAAATGCTGGATGTTCCTGACGGGATAAGTAGTTTCATCTACTCATTGGCCGAGGAATTGATGCAGCTAGGCCATGAAGTAACCGTAGCTTGCGGCACGTCTCTCGACGTCGAGACAGTTTACAGGTATTACAGGCTCAGTCGGTATCCGCGTTTTCTCGCGCTAGGTGCACGAAGGAATTCGAGTTTTGTCGAACGCCTGGCTTTGTGGGGAACAAGGGGAAGACCCGCCCTCGACCGGCTCGCCCCTGACATGATCCTCTTGAATGGTGCCCTTCCGTTGACCTTCCGTGCTCCCACCTGTAGTGTGTCCCACGATTTGGAAAGGAGGTTGCAGCATCTCGATTTGGCAAGAGTTGCGTATAAACGATTAGCATATTCGAAAACCAACTTCGTCGTGGCAACTTGTACAGAGTTGAAAGCCGCCCTCAGCAGGGAACTAAGGATCGATCCCGCCCATGTCCACCTGATACCCACTTGCGTCAATCCCAGCTCATACACGCAGAAGCCAATCTGGGAGCGGGAGGACGCCATATTGCACATGGGTATCGCGGATTACAAAAATCCGGCAGGGACGATTCAGTCGTTCTCATTGTTGAAGCATCAGAGCGCTTCCCTCTATATAACCGGCACTCCGAACGAAACCGTAACGAGTTGCGTGGCAGCTTTGGAACCTACTGTCCGGAGGAGGATTAAACTGCTCGGTAATGTTTCATCTGAGACGCTCAAAGAGCTGCTCGGCAGAGTCAAAGTCGTCTCGGTTCCTTCCGTTTACTTCGTGCCAGTAGCCTCGCCCACGGTCATCGAGAGCTTCGCTTCGGGGACTCCTGTCGTGGGCTCACCTTGTATTACAAAGGACCTTCTCCAAGATGGGCACAATGGGTTCGTTCGCCAGGCCCACGATTGCGAAGAGAGAGCCGTGGCGCTCGACACGTTGCTTGAGAAGCAGGATCTTTGGCGCAGTATGGCCAACAGCGCCCTTGCGACCGCACAACGATTTTCGGCCAAGACAGTTGCGCAATCCTACCTAGAGCTTTTCAAACATGGGATTCCTTTGACACGAACATCGGACCACTTCCTGGCGAAGCCCACTGCTTAGCGACGGAACTGTGTATGGTCGACCTGGCTGTTCAAAACACAGACTTGGGAGCGCCGGGCGCAGCAAATGTGTGAATGGTATGAGCAGATTATCAGAGTCGCGCCAAGTGCGGAGTTTGGACACGCCGCACAGTAGACAATTCCTGTCGTGCGATGCTTGTTGCAGGGCGGAAGAAGCGAGCAGAATACATCCCCACCTCCCGAGTGCTGACCACAACGGCCCGGACCTGAGCGTAGCAGCTACCAGCGCCATCGATGTGTCCAGGAATGCGCTAGCCCCCGCGTGTTTCAACGTTTTGGGTGTGCGCGTGGACGCGGTGCAGATTCCGGACGTGATGGCGAGGATGGAACGCTGGATTGGAGAGAAGCGGGGAAGTCGCATGATCGCCGTGACGGGGATGCACGGTGTCACGGAAGCGCAGCACCAGCCGCAGTTGAAGCAAGTCCTGAACAGCGCCGACCTCGTCGTGCCGGACGGCATGCCGCTGGTCTGGCTGGGGCGGCTGCGCGGGTTCGGACTTCGGCGGCGCGTCTACGGGCCGGAGTTGATGCGGGAGTTCTGCCGCGCGGCTGCCGCCAAACGCTACCGGCAATTTTTCTACGGCGGCGCGCCGGGCGTGGCAGAAGAGTTGGGGGAACGTCTGCGTCGCGAGTTTCCCGGTCTGATCGTGGCCGGAACATTCTCGCCGCCTTTCCGCGAATTGACCGGGGAGGAATGCGAGGACGTCGCGCGGATGATTCGCGCCGCGGCGCCAGACGTGATTTGGGTGGGTTTGAGCACCCCCCGCCAGGAACGCTGGATGGCAGAGTTTCGCGCACGACTGAACGGGCCGGTGATGGTGGGAGTGGGCGCGGCGTTCGATCTCAATACCGGGCGCGTCCGGCAGGCTCCCGCCTGGATGCGCGAGCACGGCCTGGAATGGCTCTGGCGTCTGCTGATGGAGCCGCGCCGCTTGTGGCGACGTTACCTGGTTCTAGGTCCGGAGTTTGTCTGGCGGGTGGGGCTGGAGCTACTCGGTCGCGGTTAACCCGATTGCCGCTCTGCTTCCGGCGGGGTATCCGGCGGGAGAGAGTCGCTTCCCGTTTCCGCCGTCCCGCCAGATACGAATTTTCAACGATTCACCGTAGGAGGAACCATGCGAAGACCACTGAGAAAACTCATCATCTCGACGATGCTGGCCATCCAGCTTGCTGCCGGAGGCGGAATCGCCCTTCCGGGGGGAGCGCCGGTGATCGGACAAGTCATCGCCTCTTCGAAAACGTCAGTGGGTGATGTCCCCTTGCCGGGCGACGGCACTTTACTCGACAGCGATTGGGTGCGAACGGGGAAGGGCGGGCGAGCGCTCGTGGACTTCCCCGAAAACGTCCGCGCCGCGATCTCCGAGGAAACCAAGGTGCGATTCCGCAGCGCCGGGGGACGCTTGGTGGCCGACCTCAGTTCCGGCACGGTCATCGCGCAAAAGCAGACTCAAGCGGCTTTGCGGGTCGAAACAACGAAATATGCGTTGGAGCCGAAGGCAAGCGGCAGGGCCGTCTATTTGGTGGCGCTGCTACCCGATCGTTCCACGATGGTGGCGGCGACACTCGGGAATGTCGTAATCACGGAAAGAGCCTCGGGCTTGCACTATGAACTTCGTGAAGGATCGTACGCCTCCATCGCCGCTTCCGCGGTGGGAGTGCCGGCGGCGCCCGGCCAGGAAAAGGAAGAGAGCAAGCCAGCGCCCGAGGAGCCCGCACCGCCGGCGACGACGCCTCCGCCGAAACCTCCCTGGCATATCGGGACGATGTCGCCGGGAGCTTCAGTTGCCGTGGTGGCCGCAGTGGTGGGCGGAGCAGTGGCGGGTGCGGCTGCAGCATTCGCGGGCGGTGGTGGCGGCGGGTCGGTCAGCCCCACCCAGTAGCTCCTTGCCCGGCCACGCGCTGTGGCGGTTGGAGCGCTGCTCGATGCGCGGCGACCTTTGCGGTTCAGGGATGCCAGTGACGGGTCGGAAGCACCACTTACCATCCTGCGCGCGGGATTTCTGGATGGCATCGAGGGAGCGACGGTTTGAGCCGAGCTAGTGGGCGGCGGGCCCCGGGGTGACGGATTGACTGGTCACCTCCAGCAGCCGTTCGTAGGCGGAAAGAGAATCCATGTTCTGAGGGTCGAGTTCCCAGGAGGTCCGGAAATGCGCCAGGGCATCCCGGAGCTTGCCGCTCCCCTCCAGCACTTTGGCCAAGCTGAAATGCGCAGCGGCGTAGTCCGGTTTCAGGCGAATCGCTTCGGCGCATTCATTCTGTGCCGCGCTTCGGTCGCCCTGCAGTTCGAGCAGCGTCCCCAAGTTGTAGTGGGCGCGCGCGGAATCGGGCTTCAGTCGGATGGCCTGCCGGTATTCTTCGGCGGCCTTGCCGAGGTTCCTCTGGGCGGCGTAGGCAACTGCGAGGTTATTGTGGATCTCGGCGTCGTTCGAATCGAGCGTCATCGCTTGCCTATACTTCTCGATCGCTTCATCGAAACGGCCGGCATCGGTCAAGGCGTTGGCGAGGTTGAAGTAAAGATAGGCCTGCGGCTTGCTCAGACGCATTGCTTCCCGATACTCTGCAATGGCCTCTTCCAACTTGCCCTGGGACCGGAGCACATTGGCGAGATTGTTGTGGGCCTGGGCAAAGTCCGGCCGCAGCCGCAAGGCTTCACGATAGCTGGCCAAGGCGGAATCCACTTCGCCCAGCGAAGCGAGGGCGTTGGCCAGGTTGTAGTGCGCGTCAGCAAAATCCGGTTTCGACTTTATCAAGTCACGATACTCAGCGATCGCCGCGGCCACCTGGCCGCTCCGCGCCAGGGCAAGCCCCAGGCTGTTGCGCGCCTGGAAAAGATCCGGCTTCAGGCGGATCGCCTGGCGGAATTCATCCACGGCTCCCACGGAATCACCCAGAGCCTGAAGCGCCAAGCCGAGGTTGTAGTGCGCCTCGGGGAAGGTCGGGGCGAGGCGGACAACCTCCCGGTACTGGGCTGCCGCGGCGTCCCAGGAGTGTTGGCTGGCCAAAGCGTTGCCGCGGTCGAACAGCTCGCTTGCCTTGTCAGCGGCAAACACGGTGCCCGTGAGAAACGCCGTGACCAGCAATACCGAGGCTATTCTGTTCGTCGAACGCAGACTCATATTGCCCTCAGTTCTTCCTCACGAACGCGTGCTCCCAGGGAATTCACCCACCTAAGGTTTGGTCGCCGTCGAATCGCCAGCGGGAGCGCCTAGGCGAAGCAGGCTGGCGACGCCCAGGGCAGAACCGAGCTTCTCTGCTTGCTGGTATTCCAAGGCGGCCTGGGCGTGTTCGCCGCTCCTCTGCAGGGCAAGGGCCAGGGCATGATGCCCACAGACGCTCTTCGAATTCACGGTCACCGCTTGGCGCGCCGTTGCCTGAGCTCCCGTCAGGTCCCGCTGCGCGAGTCGAGCATAAGCCAGGTCACATTGCCATCCGTCCTCGGCGGGATCCACTACTGTGGCCTTGCGCAAGGCCTCGAGCGCCGGCTGAAAATGGCCCCCGTTCCACAGCACCCACCCGCGACGATTCTGCTCCTCGGCCGAGGATGCCTCGGCTGCGCCTGCCGCCGGCTTCGCCGGCCCACCTGCCTGATTCCCCCTCTGCTGGAGCTCGCGAGCGACAAGCGCCAGACCGTAAGCAAGGTTCGGATTCAGCTTTAGTCCCTTCTCAAGCGACGAGACTTCTGACCTGCCCTGGCGCAGCTCGGCATCGGCCAGATAGAGACTGGCAAGGGCTGACTGCGGATCGAGTGCCTCAGCCTGACGCGCCGTATCCGCCAGTCCTCCGTAGTCGGCCTGCTGCAACTGCGCGCGCGCCAAGGCGAGGAGCGTGCCCACCGAGCGATTCAGGGTCACCGCTTCGCGGAAGGATTGGGCCGCGCTCTTCGTGTCGCCACGCTGCAACTGCTGGTCGCCCTGGACGAGGAGCGCGTGGCTTTGCTTGAGATTGGCCGCCCTAGTCTCCCACTGAGTTATTCTCTGCTGGATTGCTGTATTGTCCACACGAGCCGGTGCTAGCGCGAGATACTTCTTCCACTCGGCGGCGGCTTCCGAATAGCGCGCCAAGGCGGCGAAAGCCAAGCCGCGCTGGTTGAAAACCTCTTCCCACTGCGGCCGGATTCGTTCCGCCTCGGCAAACTCTTGCAGCGCGCCTTGGTAATCGTAGTTTTTCAGCTTTTGCTGGCCGAGCTGAAGATGTTCCCGGGCGGGCGGGGGAACGGCTTCCGGCTCAGGAGCCGCTGGCTTTTGCTTAGCCCCTTGGATCTGCAGATCGAGCCTCTTGGCCTGCCGTCGAATGGCCTCCAGCAACGCCTCACTCGCACCCGCCTTCTTCAGGCGCTCCAATACTGGCTCGTCGGCCTGAAAGGCCACGCCATAAGACTGCACCATGTCGGCCAGAGCGCTGCTGCTCACTTTCTTCTCGATCAGGTAGATCAGTTCTTGGTCGGTCAGGGGCTTTGTGGCTTGTTGGGCAAGCAGCGCCGCGAGCCCCCCGGCAGACAACGTCAGACTGAGGACAAGAAGTGCCCGCCAGCAAGATCTCACTGCTTCCCCCTTTCGTCGCGTTCCTTGCCCGCGGAAGAATCCGCCGGAAGTACATCCACCGTGGGGTTCTGACTCGCGAAGCGCGCCAACCGCAGGGCGGCCTGGGCCTCAACATTTGATGGGTCCATCCTGAGGGCGGCGGTGAAACTCTCGATGGCGCCCGCGTAATCCTTCCGTTCTACGAGGAGCCATCCCAGCGCAATTTTCTTGTTGATTTCAGCCTCCGGGGAGCTGGCGCCCTTAATTACTTCGGGGCTCGCCGCTTGTGGGGTCAACGCAGCGGATCTCCTCCTATCGCCTGAGGGGACTGCTGTCGGCGATTCCGCCTTGTGGCGGGACGATTGCCACCCCGCGGAGGGTGGGGCGTGAGCCGCGTTCTCCTCCGCGGAGGGCGCAGGGAGATGAGGGCTGTACGCCTGCTGCGGGGTCGCAGGCTTCGAGCTTTCCGGTAGAGGCTCGAGGGGGGAGGTGTGAACTTCGTGGGATTCCGGACCAGAAGCTGCATCGCGGGCAGGGGCGTGTTGGGGTGCTGAGGTGACCCCGCTCTGCGCGGTCCGCTCTCGCATCCGTACCAGGACCGCGGGGCCACGATACACAACCCAAGATGCCAGCAGGAATGTCGATACACAAACCACGACCAGTAGGCTTGTCTGGACTCGGCTACCCTGCGGTGTGCGCCGTGCGGGAACCTGCCCCCCCGTCTGGGCCCACGCTTTTCGGATCTGTTCGATATTCTGATCGGCGGACGCGGCAGCCGCGTCGGTCGCGCGTTTCACCGGATATTGGGAAGCACGGTCGGCGTACCGGTGAGTCCTCGGCTGGGCATTCTTCCACCCTATGCCTATCAGCGGCGGATTCTGAGCGTCTTCGATGATTGGATGCGAGGTCTCGGCCGAAAGCGGAACCCTTGCCGGCTCCACTGCCACGTCGGTGTCCAAAGCCGCGGCAGAGGGCTTCCCGAGCGAATGGGAAACTTCTCGCAGCGCCACAATCATTTCCGTCGCCGACTGGAAGCGGTAATCCGGATCCCTTTGCAACGCCTTGAGCACCGTGCCGCACAACAGCTCATTCGCTGCGATTTCCTCCTTCTGGTACAAGAGACCAATAGGGTCATCGGTGGCACTGGGAAGATCACCGGTCAAGGCCTCGAACATCATGACGCCCACAGAGTAGAGATCCGATCGCCCGTCCAGCGCTTTCCTGGGAGTCCCAGCTGCCTGCTCGGGAGAGATGTACTCGACGGACCCGACCACCGTGCCTTGCTCCGTCATCACGACATCCCCAACTTGCTTTCCATGTTCCGCAGCCGCCTCGCGCAAGTTGGCTATCCCGAACTCCATAAGTTTGACGCGGGGGGCGCCGTCGTGTTCCTCAGCGATGATTAGATTGTCTGGCGTGAGGTTTCGATGAACGATCCCTTGCCAGTGCGCGCAGTCAAGCGCCGCGCAGACCTGCGTCATGATATCCACAACATCCAGGGCCCGCATGCAACCTCCCCGGATGAGCAACTCACGCAGCGACAAGCCAGGGACGTACTCCATGACGATGAACGGGCGACCATCCGAAGAGCGCTCCAGAGACTCAATGTGGGCCGCGTTGAGGTGCCGCAACGCGCTTACAGTATGAATCTCCTGTTGAAAGCGCTCCATGAGCCGTTCATCATCTGCCAGTCGGGCAGTCAGGCACTTCAGAACACGGATGCCCCCGAAGGGTAGGACCTTCGCCCGGAAAGCCGGACCCAGACTTCCATGCCCAATCTTCTCGACGATACGGAACTTTTCAGAAATCGAATCCCCGGGCTGCCATTCCCGCAGGCTATTAAGCAGGCTTCCGTCTCTGGAACACAAAACGATCCCAGAACGATAAAGGCGGTTGCAGGTTGGACAGATCTTCATCGCCTTCCCGAGGCCTAACAAATTCCACAAGCGGCAAGTACGTGCCGAGCGAACTCTCAGGTTCGCGGACTTGTCGCTGAGCTATGATTTTACCAGTTCATAGCACCAATCGCTTGCCCATTCAATCGGAGACTACACGGGGTTTTTCAGTTGGATACTCTCGTCTGCCCGACGACAGGATTGACTCGTCCCGGATGCCTCGTGGACCGCGGGCATGCTCCGGGAATCTTGGCAGGCATTGAATCGATTCCAGCGCTCAGCAGGAGTGACAGGCGGGACAGAAGGGTTCTCGGGAGGAGTAGTGCCTCAGGGGGTTGACCCTTCGCGCAAACCTGCCAAGCGTTGAATGGGAACTCAACCTAGGGGAGGGCGCCGGACTCCGGTTCCTTGCCCGCCTTGCGAGCCCGCTGGATTGCAGCCTGGGCTTCATGATTTGTGGGATCAATTGCGAGGGCTGCCTGGAATTCCGTGAGGGCCGCAGGGTAGTCCTGGCGATCCATGAAAAAGCCGCCGAGTGTTAGCTTGTCCTGAAGGGCCGCCCGCTGGGCGGGAGATAGCTTGCTGGCAGGAGTGGAATCCGTCGGCTTGGAGACTGGAGTTCTTCTCAATTCGGGTTGGACCGAGGCAGTTTGTGGCGGGGCCTTCACCCCTGGCGCAGGGGCAGGCTCGGCATTCGTCACCGGTCCTGTCTTCCCGGATGTCGTGGGCAGCGATGGTCGCGGTGGAAACTCTCGCGGCTGCGGAACGCTGAGGTTCGACTGGGGACTTCGCGGGATGGATGCGGTAGACGTCGGAGCCGGCCCTCGAAACGCCAGCCAAGTGCCCGCTGAAACCAAGAACAATATGGCCCCGAAGAGCGCGCCCAGCGGCAGCGGCCAGAGCCAGTCCAGAACTGTTACGACACGTTCGACTGCGCGTTCCATCATGGACCCAGATGTGGGCGGCATTTGCCTTCGCTCGGTTATCTTAGAGTGCAGCATGGGGAAAAATCCCATCGCCGATGCTGGAAGTTCCCGGCCGCCCCAAGCACCGACGTACACCCCAGGTTTCTATCAGTATACATCAGGCCGCCCCCTCAAACCATGCCGTGGGAGGCTGAGAAAGGAAAATGGGCTGACGTCCAAGAAGTGGTGGCGTGGGGAAGACCGAACCCTTGCTGCCGATAGATGACCCGCCGCGAAAGATCCGGGCTGAAGGTCACATTGGCGCGCTTCGGGTCTCTCCCGAGCTTGGGAGAACACGGCAATAACGGTTTCGGAAATGAGACCTCTCGGGTGGTCCGCTGCGAGGTCGAACCCGACCGTGTTGCTTCGATGCGGCTCTTCGTTGCGATGATAGCGGAGCGGAGGTACACACTTGGGCCGACGTTGACATTGTACTGCAAGATGTTATCCCGCACGGCGCCTTTCGTGTCGGGGATCACGTTCCGGCTGAACACGTAGCATTGCGTTTTCCTGCGAGTCAAGCACCGATCGCGATTTCGGGGACATTTGCGACCAGGATGCAGCACGTGTTAAGCTGAAGCTGCAAACCAGATCGTCGGTTACTGTGTGACGACCCTCTGCGTGCAAGACTGCGATGGGTCCATATGTAGGCTCGGCATCCCGATTTTGCCCGCTGCCAAACCGCTCTTCGAGGCTCCGCCCCCGGCTCAGAGTCTGCCGCGCCGGGAATGGGAGGACGGTAATGATGCGCTATGACGTCTCACTGCTAAGCGGCTTTGATCTTCACCTCTTTAACGAGGGCAACCACTCGCACCTTTACAGGAAACTGGGAGCCCACCCCATGGTCGCTGAGGGAACGCCGGGCACTTACTTTGCCGTGTGGGCGCCCAATGCCGAGCAGGTATTTGTCATGGGCGACTTCAACGAGTGGAACAAGGGCCGTCACCCCCTGCGCTCCCGCGAGCAATCAGGAATCTGGGAGGGTTTCTTGCCTGGGGTCGGCCAGGGGACTTCATACAAGTACTACGTTGTCTCCCGGTACAACGGGTACCGCGTGGACAAAGCCGATCCTTTCGCCTTCTTTAATGAGGAGCCGCCTCGGACGGCTTCCATCATCTGGGATCTCTCCTACGAGTGGGGCGATGGGGAGTGGGCGAAGCAGCGCCGTGAACGAAACGCTCTGAGCAGCCCGATCAGCATTTACGAAGTCCATCTGGGATCGTGGATGCGAGTCCCGGAGGAGGGAGACCGGCCTGGCAGTTACCGCGAACTGGCCCCGAAACTCGCCGCGTACGTGAAGCGCATGGGCTTCACTCACGTCGAGCTCCTGCCGGTGATGGAGCATCCCTTCTATGGTTCCTGGGGCTATCAGATGACCGGTTATTTCTCCCCCAGCAGCCGCTACGGGACGCCGCAGGACCTGATGCATTTGGTGGACCATCTTCACCAGAACGGCATCGGGGTGATTCTCGACTGGGTGCCCTCCCACTTTCCCAGCGATGAGCACGGCCTGGCTTATTTCGATGGCACACACCTCTACGAGCATTCCGACCCCCGGCAGCGCGTGCAGCCGGATTGGGCGAGCTACGTGTTCAACTTCGGCCGGCACGAGATCCGCAGCTTCCTCCTCAGCAGCGGCATATTCTGGCTTGACACTTACCACGCTGACGGCCTGCGCGTGGACGCCGTGGCCTCCGTACTCTACCTCGACTATTCGCGCCGCGAGGGGGAGTGGATTCCGAATGAGTACGGCGGGAGGGAGAACCTCAACGCCATTCAGTTTTTGCGGCGGCTCAATGAGGAGGTCTACAAGAACCATCCCGATGTTCAGATGATCGCGGAAGAATCGACGGCGTGGCCTATGGTCTCCCGGCCGACTTACGTGGGCGGGCTCGGCTTCGGCATGAAATGGGACATGGGCTGGATGCACGACACCCTGGAGTACATGCGGCAGGACCCGGTTCACCGCAAGTACCATCACAACGACCTTACCTTCCGCATGCTTTACGCCTTTACGGAGAATTTCACCTTGCCGCTCTCCCACGACGAGGTCGTCCACGGCAAAGGCTCCCTGCTGGGAAGGATGTCGGGAGATGACTGGCAGAAGTTCGCCAATCTGCGCCTGATGTTCGGATACATGTTCACGCAGCCAGGCAAGAAATTGCTCTTCATGGGCGGTGAGTTCGGCCAATGGAACGAGTGGTACCATGAGCGGAGTCTGGATTGGCACCTCCTCGGCTACCCGCCGCACCAGGGAATTCAGAAATGGGTGGAGGATCTCAACCGAGCTTATCGGAATGAGCCGCCGCTGCATGAGCTGGACAATGACCCTGCGGGGTTTGAATGGATCGATTGCAGTGACGCCGACAACAGCGTCCTGGTGTTCCTGCGCAAGGCGAAGAGGTCGGCGGACTTGATCCTTGTCGCCTGCAACTTCACGCCCGTCCCTCGGGCGGACTACCGCGTCGGAGCGCCTTGCGGAGGCTTCTGGACGGAGATTCTCAACAGCGACGCCCCGATCTATGGCGGCAGTGGCTGTGGGAATGGCGGTGGAATCGAGGCTGCGCCCGTCCCGATGCACGGCCGCTCCTGGTCGCTGAACTTGACGCTGCCTCCCTTGGCGGTGGTGGTTTTGAAAAGGGGGGATCAAGCGCCCGAAGGGGAAGCCATTCCTTTAGAGTAAGGCTAGGTCCTTAGCCCACCCCGTCAGAGATCGCCGAGTCACCGGACCACCGTGCGATCGTTCTTGCGCGGGCGCAGCAACCACTCCACGATCCAGGTATGTGGGTCAGGGCCGAACTATCCGACGGACCCCCGCCACTCTGAACCGATACTCCCGGCAAAAGAAAAATGGGCGCAGGCATTGCTGCCTGCGCCCAGATGAAAAAAGGTCAAACGAGACTAGAAGCCCACACGGAAGCCAAAGCGGAACTCCCGTGAACGGCCCAATCCCCAGTCGGTGTCCGTTTCGGTAATCTGACCGAAGGCGTCGCTGTTGGCATCGGTGTCCGGAAAGGCGAAGTGCGGGGTATTGCCCAAATTGAAGCACTCCGCCCGGAACTGCAAATTGAACCTCTCGGTGAGCTTGAAGGTGCGGTAGAGGCTCATGTCCATATTCACCACGCCGGGAGCGCGCATGGTGTTTCGCCCCACAGTGCCAAACCGGACGGCCGTAACGGGCACAAAAGATGAGGTGTCGAAGAACGTGCAGCCGGGTTCCGAACCGATACAACCCGTATACCTGATCGGGCCTACCTGGTCAGGGGTCTGTGCGTTGCCAGGCATGTTCAACGAGGCATCGGAAGCACCCAGTGTAAATTGCTGCCCCTTGAAGGAGCTGAAGATGCCGTTCATCTGCCAGCCTCCCAGGACCTTTTGCGAAGCGCCGCCCTTACTGGCCCACTTCTTGCCGCTGCCGAAGGGGAGTTCATAGACATAGGCAAACTGCAAGTTTTGGGGCATGTTGAAATCCGCGCTGGCACGGTTGCGACCCCACGCAAGATTCGAGGGCCACGTGACTTCGGTCCAGTCGCTGTAGGCCGCCATATCGATAGCATGCGAGTAAGTGTAAGCCGCCTTGAGAAGCAGGCCGGCCGTCATGCGCCGGTTGAGGCTGATTTGCAGGGAGTGGTAGGTGCTTCCCAACATGCCATCATACTGCCTGGTTGATGCATCGCGTCCGAATCTCTGATAGAGCAGTTCCCCATCAAGGCCAGCGCCGGGGACTTGCCCAGCGTTGATGTTACGGAACGCGAAGTCCCTTACGGATCTCGTGCCTACGTATCCAGCCGACGCGACCATCTCACCCGGGAATTTGTGCTCGAGGATGAAGTTCCACGATTGGATGTAGCCGCGGTGCAACAACTGGTTGGCCGCGGGGTAGCCCGTCTCGGCCGCATTCGGGATCAGAACCCTGCCCTGGCTGATGTCGAAGTTGAGGATATTGGGAATGCCGACATCAGGTCCCAGTGGTGCGTTGGGGATGCCATCCGCGACGTACGTGGGGTTTGTTGTGACCGGTTGGAAGCCGTTGACGCCACCGAAAACCCCGACAACCGTCAGCGGGAACCAGCCACGCAAGGCTTGAGCCCCCCAGGGATGCGAGTGATAAGTGATGCCGTAACCACTTCGAATCACGGTGTTCGGAAACACTTGATACGCCAGACCGATACGGGGAGCAAAGAGCTTCTTGCTATATTTCACACCGTTGTCTTGGGGGACGTCACCCCGCCCACCGATCAAAGCCTCGTTGGTGGTGGGGTCATACGATTCGATGCCCAGGCCGGCGGAGCGCCTCCGGTTGGGGTAAAGCTCCCAACGTAGGCCCAGGTCGAAGGTCAGCTTGGGAGTGGCGCGCCAGCGGTCGCGGATGTAGAGAGCGTACTGGCCCTCCAAGCTGTCCATCTTGATGTACTGGGTGCTCTTTCCCGAGTCGCTGGGTATTCCCATCATAAACGCTGCCAGGCTGGCCTGGTCGGTCTCGAAATCCGGAGTGTCTCCTTGGAACCCCACAGTTTCTTCGAGAGCTGAGGGATTCAAGGCCAGAGGGCCAGCACCGAAACTGAACGCGCCGCGTGGGCCATCGCCCAGTTCCGGCTGGAAGTGGTTCATCAGGTGGTGGAGATAGTCGAAGCCGAACCGGATATCGTGAGTGCCCTTGCTCCAGCTTGCGTTGACGTTGAAGGTGTAAGACTGGTCGTTGCGGAAGGCGGGGTTCCAGCCTTCCGGATTGCCCAGAGCTGACCAGCTGGAGTAGAACGCGGGCATCCCGGCTTCCCGCGGGTCGGGGCCATTGGTTCCCGGAATCCCCAACACGTCCGAGCCGAAGTTGACGCCGCTGATCTGGTCAAGGGGTTGGCAGGCCTGGCCAAACCGCGTCCAGCCGAGCGTAGCATCAACCAGGAAGGTGGGTGAGACGGTGTAGGTTTGCCCGACGCTCGCAATCTGCGTGCGGGTGTGGCATCCGCCCAGGCCACCATCGCCGATGTCCCCGCCGCCCGCGGCGCCCAGCCTAGGCCCAGCGCTGGTGAATTTCGCGACCATGGTGCTGTATTTGAACCAGAGCTGGTGCTTGTCATTCCGGTTCCAGTTGATCTTGCCATCGAGATTGTGGCGGTTCAGGCGCTGGGTGCCGGAGACGAAGTAGTTGCCGAAATTCCCAGGCAGGTTGGGGTCAGGAAGCAGATTCAACAACTGCATCATGGGACCGTTCAGGCGGTCGGGGGGAATAACGTTAACGGCCCCGTTGTAAGCAATCACGGAACGGCCCGTGCCATCGAGGTTCCCTGTGTAGGGATCGAAGATCATACCTTGTCTCAGCGGTACTGAGGGCAAGGTGGGATCCGTGGTGGGCACCATGATGGGATTACCCGAGGCGTCGAGAATCTGGGCACCGAGGAATGGTGAGTCAGGGATGCCTGAGTCTCGCAAGTCGCCATTGAAGAATTTCTTTGGCGGGACGGATGCGCGCCTGGAACGGTTCGCCCGCTCGAAGAGCCCTTCCCAGTCCGCGAAGAAGAACAACTTGTCTTTCTTGATCGGTCCGCCGATGCTGCCCCCGTCGATGTTCTGGATGGTTTTGGGCTTGTTCTTGACACCGGCGCTATTCTCATCCCACGTAAAGGCCCGTGTGGCCTTATTGTTGTGGAAGCCAAAGATGCTGCCGTGGAAATCGTTGGTCCCGGACTTGGTCACCACGGTGACCGCGGCGCCGCCGGTCATACCCTGCTCGGCATCGAAGTTGTCGGTGGAGACGTTGACCTCTTCAATGCTCTCCACCGGCGGGATGTACAGCGCGTGGTGAGGCAACGTGACCAGGATATCGGCCGAACCGTCCAGACGCGTGTTGTTGGCCCCGCGCTGCTGGCCGTTGACGTTGGTACTCAAGGCGCGTTCGGGCGTATCGGCCTCGGCGTTCTGAAACCGGCCCGGTGTGGCGCCGGGCACCAGATTGATGAGGGTCTGGAAGTTGCGGTAGTTGGAGAGTGGCAGGTTCTCCACCGCGCGCGCCTCCAGGCTGGTACTAACATCCGCCTTGGTCGTCTGGAGGACGGCCGCGCTGGCCTCAACGGTGACCGACTCGGTCAGAGGTCCGAGTTGCAGGCCGACGTTGACACGCCTGACGGTATTAATGGAGATCGCGACGTCCTTTTCTTCATAAGGGCGAAAGCCCGTCGCTTTGACCGTCAGATTGTACGTGCCCTCGAGCACGTTGGGAATTGAGTAGTAGCCAGCGTCGTCGGTGGTCACCTCCTTGGCCAGAGTCGTCGCAACGTTGGTTATCGTTACAGAGGCTTTGGGCACCACTGCCCCGGTCTGGTCCGTTACGGTCCCGACCACGGAACCGTAAAGTACCTGGGCTGAGGCCGTAGGCACTGCATAACTCATGAACATGATGGCGACGGCCACGCAGGACAGAATGACCGTCGCTCGAGCAGTCCTATTCGCTAATTTCACTAGGTACCTCCTTTCGCTCTTGTGTAATAGGTGGAATAAGTACTAGCAAGACAACTTCGCTCTTTCAGACCGCCGTGAGAAACCTACCCGGGCGTTTCCATGACTGGCTCACGGCTTCCTAACCCTGCGACTTTGCACATAGCGTACCAAAGTCATTCCGTCTCTCGCCCTACGGTAATGGGCCTAGATCCAACACAATAGGATCAGGTCATATTGCAGGACAGTCGTAATGTCACCTGGGCTACCAAATTTTGTAGCGAAAGAATCCAAAAGACCGGAAACTGGAACGCAAGGTGACCTACCCCGCAGGAGTACTCACCTTGGGAGACGTCGTGAACCGAGGACGCTGAACCACAGAAATCGGACTCTTTGGCCTGGGAACGGGTGCATCCCCCGAGGGGCGCGCGGTGGCGGCGTAGTCACACGGAACCTCTAGCCGTCGTTGGACCAGGGAGACCTGCTTTTCGTCCGCTAGTCGGAGGTCTCCATCAATGCTTTTCAGGAGTTGGGTTTGACGCCGTGCAGTGTCTTCCTGCTGCGCTCAAGGATGCTAGGTAGGGACAGTGGCTCGATCGCCGGCGCGCGCGCAGGTTGCCGCAGGGGCATCGAGGCAAGCTGGCGTCCTTTCGTTGCAGACCCGCAAATGATGAAAATCTATTCACACCCTCGCTTGAAGGCTGAAAGGCTGGCCGTGGAAGCTCTGGCGACTGCAAAAGCTGGCCAGTTTGAGATGGGTTGCGTCACAAACCACGCCACAAAGGCACTTCCGGCGGCTACTGTCGAAGCGGAAGTTATTGAAAAGATTGGTCGGGGCGCCCGGATTTGAACCGGGGACCTCTTGCGCCCAAGGCAAGCGCGCTACCAGGCTGCGCCACGCCCCGAAAGAGCAGGGACTGGGGACTAGGGAAGATCAGTGAGGACTTCGAGTTCACTCTCACCTGATGGTGTCCCTCGAACCTGGAGATGCATCGGTTGTCTCCGGTCTTCTCCCCAGCATCCAGTACCTAGCGCCTGTGGTCTATTGTGCCAAGGTTGTGCTTGGCTGTCCAGCGCGAATACCTCTGCGACGGGAGGGCGGGGGATCGGAGCCGTCACGGAGCGGGTTACGGTAGACGGGGCAGAGTCTGTAAGTTCTTGTAAGCTTCGTAGCGGTCGATCGTGCGACGCAGGCCAAGGTCGGTTTCTTGGAAGAGATAGTGATAAGCCTCCTTGTAGGCCTCTTCGAAAGTCTTCTGATGACGCCGCATACGGTAAACCGCCACTACCGCGCCGGTGCGGTCCTTGCCGTGATAGCAATGAATGAAGATGGGGCGGCGCGCGTCGCGAATCTGTTCAAACAGGCGCACGATCCCTTCCTGGGGGACCCCTGTCTGCTCGATCTCGCGCGGGCCGATCGGAAAAGAGATGAATTCGATTTTCTGCTCGGGCGGGAGCTGCAAGTTGAGCTCGTCAACGACAGCCTTTTCCTGGGCGGCTGACTCTGGCGCTTCCAGATTGATGATGGTTTTTATGCCGAGCTCAACGAGTTTCGGAAATGCGCTAGGGTGCGGGCGACCGCCACGGTACAGGCTCTCATCCACCTGATGAAAGTTGCAGACGTCCTGATCCGTCACCTTCGTCGGGTTGGAATCGTGCGGAAAGTCGAGCCCACAAGGGGACTGGGCTTCCCCCGGCACGGTGGCCCAGAGCAACGCGCCCAAGGCCAGGAGAACTGGCGTGAATGGCGTCAGTCTCTGTCTGGTTTGGACCATAACAAACTGAGATTCGCCCTGACGGCGCCGTGTTGCCCCGAAAGCAAAGCCTGAGAATAGCAGAATCGTGGGTTGTGACGCCATTCTCACCGCGAATCATTTATCGCGGCAAAAGGTCTCAAGTCCTGAACTGCCCTTGGGCTGCGGCGCAAAAGGAGCTTGGAGCGTAAGGGGGTTTGCCCGAGTGTGGCGATCCAAATGCGGAATGGCTTTAACTTCTGTACCAATGCCTCAGCATTTGAGTTAGACTTCGGCCTTCACTGAAACCCAGACAAGGGCAGGAGGTTAGTCGTGGCGCACCGGGCGGAGATTATCGTGGGAGTTGACATGGGGGGCACGAGCTTGCGGGCCGTTGTCGTCAACAGCGAAAACAAGATTCTGGCTGTGGAAAAGAATCCCACACCGGTGGGGAAGAAACCCGACGCGCTTATCGAGGACATTGCCGCGGAAGTCATCGATGCCCTGGAGGCTGCGGGGTTGCGGCGCTCGGACCTCCGCGCCGTGAGCGTGGGAGCGCCCGGGGCGGTGAATCCCCAGAAGGGCATCGTCTACGAGGCGCCGAATCTGGGCTGGAAGGATGTGCCCCTCGGGCCCAAGCTGAGCGATCTGCTCGGCGTGCCGGTACTGATTGAGAATGACGTGAACGTGGGGACCGTGGGCGAGCACGCGCTGGGAGCGGGACGGGGCACGAGCGATCTGGTGGGTATCTTCATCGGCACGGGCATCGGCGGAGGGATCATCTCCGCCGGCAAACTCTATGAAGGCGCGCGGGGTGCGGCGGCTGAGGTGGGTCATATGACGCTGCTGATTGACGGGCCGCGCTGCGGCTGCGGCAAGCGCGGCTGCGCCGAGGCGCTGGCCAGCCGCACTGCCATGGAACGCGAAGTCCGCGCCGCCATCAAGCAGGGCGCGAAGAGTTGCGTGCTCGAGCTGATGAAGGAGCGCAACAAGGAGCGCATGACTTCCAGCATCATCGTGCGCGCCTTGAAAAAGAAGGACCGCGTCATGCGCGGGGTGTTGCGCCAGACGCAATACTATCTGGGGATTCTTGTCGCCAGCGTGGTCAACATGATGGACCCCCAATGCGTAGTCATTGGCGGCGGAGTGGCCGAACGGCTGCAAGAGGATTTCGTCGGCCCCATCCGGAAGACGGCGCGCAAGTATTTCCTCTGCCAACGTGACGCCGCGAAGGTCAAGATCGTCGCTGCGCGCTTGGGCGACAACGCTGGCGCCCTCGGCGCCGTGGTCCTGGCCCGCCAGCGGTTGTGCGGGGCACGCTGAGCGGCCTCCGGCTCCTAGCCCTGCTGCAGACCTGAATATGCAACGCAACGAATACGCCCGCATCACCTTTGTGGTGGTTCTGCTGGTGGTGGCGTACTACGTTTTTCGTATCCTCCAGCCGTTCCTGACCGCTCTGGTCTGGGCGGCAATTCTCGCTACCGTCTTTCACCCCCTCCAGGAGATTCTCGTGCGCCGTCTGAAGCGCCCGGAACTTGCCAGCGTCCTGGCCTGCATTTTGCTCACCGTGGCAATCATCCTGCCGGTGCTGATTCTGCTCATTCTGCTGGCGGGCGAATCCGTGGACGCCTTCCACTACGTGCAGAACCGCCTGACCTCCGGCGAAGTGCACGGTCTCGAATCGCTGCGCGACTCGGCGATGTTCATTTGGCTGCGCGGCAAGTTGTTGGCGCTGGGACTGCCTGAGCCGGACTTGCGCGGCATCGCCGTGCAGGCGGTGCAGGCGATTAGCCAGTTTCTAGTCCGGCACAGTTACGACGTTTTCGGCGGCTTCACGCGCTTCCTGTTCAACTTTGTGGTGATGCTCTTCGGGGTTTTCTACATGTTCCAGCACGGGCCGCGCGCGCTGGCGGAGCTCCGCAGCCTGAGCCCGCTGCGGACCGAGCACGAGGAGGCCATCATCGCGAAGTTTAAGGAAATCACCCGCGCCACATTCGAAGGGAGCCTACTGACTTCGGTACTGCAAGGCGCCGCCGGAGGACTGGTCTTCCTTCTCTTCGGACTGCCCTCGCCGTTGCTCTGGGGGGCGGTGATGGCTTTGCTCTCGCTCGTGCCCTTAGTGGGGACGGCACTCGTCTGGGGTCCGGTAGTCATCTATTACTTGCTCGCCGGGCACGCCGTGCGCGGCCTGCTCCTGCTCTTGTTGTGCGGTGCGGTGGTCGGCTCAATCGACAACTTCATCAAACCTCTGCTGATTCGCCGCCACGCGGCGATCCCCACCGCGTGGATTTTTGTCGGTGTCGTGGGCGGCGTGGGAGTCTTCGGGTTCCTGGGCTTCATCCTTGGTCCGCTCATGATCGCCGTTCTCTTCACCCTCATCGAAATCTACAAAGTTGAATTTCGCGACGAGCTTAGCAAGAGATCCCCTGCGTAGTTCTGCGTGGCTGATTGTTGACGCTGGAGAATTGTCCCGGCTGACCAGTTGTTGGACCGGCTGCGCCCAGGGTGGATCTCACAGAGACCCTGTGAAGACCAGGTAGGATTTTCCCCAGAGGTGAGTGGGGATGGAGCCGCGCGGCTGGGAGGTCACGATGATGTTGAATCCGCGCTGGACGGTGGCGAGGCGGGCGAGCGGATTTTCACGGGAGCCGGCATCGCCCGTTTGCGGTTCGACGAGCGCCAAGGCCTCCAGCGCCGGATAGATGATCTCACTCGCCGCGGTCATGGGAGTTTCAAGCTTGCCGCACGCGAACTGCAATTGAGCATTAATCTCATAGAAATGCCAGGCGAGGCAGGCGCAGAAGCTGACGCCCTTCTCGAACTGCGCGAGCGACTTCTCATCATCCTTGGGCACGCGCGTATCGAACACCAGCACCACGCGGCGCTCGTCCTCGCGCGTGAACTCGCGCACCTTCAGCTGCTGCACCTTGGCACTGGCCTTCCAATCCACGTGGCGCGCCGTGTCGCCCTCCTGATAATCACGGATGGCGTAGAGATCGTGACCGCGCCCCTTAAAAGAGCTTTCCACCTCGCCGGAGATGAGGGGAAGGATCTCGTAAAACTCCTCCGTGGGCTGGACGTCGGGGAGGACAAGGATTTCGCGGCGGAGCGCGACCTCCCGCGATTTTCGCAGAAATCCGAAGGGAAACTTCGTGCTGACACGAAAACCTTCCTGGCTGTAACGCCCGCGGCGGGGGAAGCTCATCTCCACGTGCTGGGTGACGGAGGCACGGCGCGGAATGTAGGGTACATAGACCGGCTCGCCGAGGATATGTCGCGGCGGCGAGGCAACGGCTTGGGCGCCCTTCTTCTTCTTATCTTCCCGGGCCGAAACCGCTACCGACAGTGACGGCAGGAACCATTTCTCGTTGGTCAGCGTCACGCGCGAGATCATTGGCTGCTGCGCAAAGATGTGGTCCGGAAGCACAAAATCGAGTTCCAAATCCGTGAGTACGAGGTGCGAAAGAATTCCGGAAACCAAAATTCCGGCGAGCAGGCTGGCCAGGATCATGAAGAGGAGGTTGTTGCCGGTGTTGAGCGCCGCAACGGCAATGACCGCAATCAGCAGCAGGTAGATGGCGCCCTCGCGCGTGAACTCGAATTCGATCTTGATCATCCAGCGCTCGAGCGCCGTGCGGCGCGCCAGATAAGGGACGACCTTCACCGCGACGATGCCTGCCAGCACGAGGGCAAACACCGCCGACCAGAAGGCCGCGCGCAGCCGGCCCGTGTCGCGCAACGCGCTGGAATAGACGGCCAGGAAAAACGAGAAGGTGAGGGCGAAGAGCGCCAGGAAGAATCGCCGCCACGCTGGCAGATCCAGATGCGTCAGGCGGTAACGCGCCAGCGCAACGAGTTCGTGCCAGAAGCGGCCCGCCGTAGGATGAGGGACCGTGGACATTCAGATGTCATTCTAATGGAGGCGAGAGAGAAAACAAATCAGGAGGCAGGAGGCAATGACTCTTCGCGGGCGCTGCTTCGGATTGCTGGTTTTCGGTGTCGTGGCACCCAGTCCGAAAACAAAACCAGAAACCGATTGTCAGCAATCCTCAATCGGCAATCATCAATCGGCAATTCAGAGTGGGACGGGTGTGGTGTCGATAATCTCGCGCAGGATGGCTTCGGCCTGATCGCCCTTCTTGAGTGTGGAGACGTAGCGCGAGCTGATCACGCAGCGGTGGGCGAGCACGGGCAGGGCAAGGCGCTTGAAATCGTCGGGAATACAGTAGTTCCGCCCCTCGACGAGGGCCAGCGCCTGGGCGGCGCGGTAGAGCATCATCGAGCCCCGCGGACTGACGCCGAGGCTCAGGTATTCGTGTTGCCGCGTCTTCTCGACGATGGCGAGCGTGTAGTTCAAGAGATGGTCATCCACGCTGACGCGGCGCACCGACTGCTGGATCTCCACGACCTCTGCCGCGCTCATGACCGGCTCGACCCGGGCGAGCGGGTCGGAGTCGGAGAAGTTGCGCAAGATTTCCTTTTCGCTGGCGGCCGCGGGATAGCCCATCTTGAGCCGCATCAGAAAGCGGTCGAGCTGCGACTCGGGCAGCGGATAGGTGCCGTGGTGCTCGATGGGGTTCTGAGTGGCAATCACCATGAAGGGCTGCGGCAGCGGGTAAGTTCGGTTGTCCACCGTGACCTGGTTTTCGTTCATCGCTTCCAGCAGCGCGCTCTGGGTTTTGGGCGTGGTGCGGTTGATTTCGTCGGCGAGCACGATGTTGGCAAACACCGGGCCGGGACGGAACTCGAAGCGCTCCGTCTGCTGGCTGAAGATGCTGATGCCGATCACATCCGAAGGCAGCATATCGGAGGTGAACTGAACGCGCTGAAAGGCGCAATTGAACGAACGCGCCAACGAGTGCGCGAGCGTCGTCTTGCCCACGCCCGGGACATCTTCGATGAGCAAGTGGCCCCGCGCGAAGAGCGACACCAGCGCCAGTCGAACGATTTCGTCCTTGCCGCGGATGACGCTCTGGATGGATTCCTGGAGCCGTGTAAGGAGTTCGGCGGAAACGGGCGCCTGGTTGTTCAGGTCGGTTTTGTTCATCAGCTGCGGACCGCGCCGGGCGCCGGTCTAGACCTTGGGGCGATAATTTGTTATCTTGAGAATTCGCTGGGCGGTTAACTCAGCGGTAGAGTGCTATCCTCACACGGTAGAAGTCACAGGTTCGAATCCTGTACCGCCCACCATTCTTTCGCCTGGTTCCGGCCCGACCGCTCATTCTAACCAAAAGCGCCTGCCGTCGCCATGCTTTTTCCCGCGGCGCTCGAAACGGAGTGTCGCTGCCATCGGTACCGCGGAATCTCTGTAATCCCCGGCGTGGAGGTTTGCGGGGAAGCAAAGCCGCTGAGTCGGTGTTAGTATCGTGCTTGCGCGGTCGGCGCGCTCGGGCCCGATCGTGTCCCTCGCCGGGAGGCATGGGTGCTGAAGATTGGAATCGTGGGACTTGCGCAAGTCGGGAAGACGACGCTCTTCCGGACTCTGACGCACGCGCATGGCGCCGGGCTCGATTCCGGCCGCCCCGAGGCGCACGTGGGAGTGGTGCATGTTCCGGACGTTCGGCTGGACCGCCTGTCGGCGATGTTTCAGCCCAAGAAGACGGTCTACGCGAGCGTTGAATACGTGGACACTCCGGGGAGCGTGATTGAGCTGGCGCGCTCCGGGGTGCAGGCAGCCGCGTTGCGCGACATGGATGCGCTGGCCCACGTCGTGCGGGCTTTCGAGGATGAGGCGCTGCCGCCGGAGGGCGGTTCCGTTGATCCCCGGCGCGACATCGAAAACGTTGAACTCGAGCTGGTCCTCTCGGACCTGGCCTCGGTGGAGAAGCGCCTGGAGCGTCTGGAGAAGGATCTCAAGAAGCAGAAGAACCCGGCGCTCGAGAAGGAGTATCACATCCTCGAGCGGTGCAAGCAGGCGCTGGAGAAGCAGATGCCCCTGCGGGAGCTGGAGTTCCCGCCCGAGGAAGAAAAGGTGATCCGCGGGTTCACCTTCCTTTCTTCCAAGCCGATGCTTTATGTTCTCAATCTGGGCGAGCGGGATGCCGCCCAGACGCACGCCGCGGATGAATTTGCCGCGCAGGCGGGACTGAAGCGGCGGCCGAAGACCGAGGTGACGGCGGTGTGCGGCAAAGTGGAGGCAGAACTCGCCGAGCTGAGTGACGCCGAGGCGGTGGAATTCCTGGCGAGCTACGGGCTCACCGAATCGGCGGTGGCGCGGCTGATTCGTTCCAGCTACCACCTCCTGGGCCTGATCTCCTTCTTCACGGTCGGAGAAAACGAGTGCCACGCCTGGGCGATCCGCTCGGGCACGCCGGCGGTCGAGGCGGCGGGAGCGGTTCACACGGACCTGCAAAAGGGATTCATTCGCGCCGAAGTCGTCGGCTACGATGACTTGATGAGCGCGGGGGGCCTGGCGGAGGCGCGGCAACACGGCACGCTGCGACTGGAAGGGAAAGAGTACCTGGTCAAGGATGGCGAAATCGTATACATCCGGCATTCGGGGTGAAGAGCAGTGACAAGTGACGAGTGGCAAGGGCCAAGTAAAGAGCGGACTTGATTGTCTGGCACTTGTTCATCACTCGTCACTCGTCACTCGTCACTCGTCACTGTATGACTTATCTCTGGATCAGCCTGATTCTCGGCGTCGTGGCGGGGCTTGCCAACCTGTTTGGCGGAGCGATCGTGACTGCCCGCCCGTGGAGCCGCACGTTTCTTGCCTATTTTATCGCCCTCGGTTCCGGCTTCATGTTGGCGACGGCGCTCACCGAGATGGTGCCGGAGAGCTTCCGACAGGCGCCGAGTCTGGCGCCGCTCCTGATTTTGGTGGGCTATTTCATCGTCCATATTTTCGAGCATTCCTGGCCGGCGCACTTCCACTTTGGCGAGGAAACTCATCACGACGAATTCCTGAATCCTTCAACCGCCTACACTGCGCTGGGTGGGCTGACCATCCACACGTTTTTCGACGGCGTCTCGATTGCCTCCGGCTTCCTGATTTCCAACTGGCTGGGAACAGTGATTTTCGGCGCAGTGATCCTGCACAATATTCCGGAAGGATTCACCATCGCCTCCGTCATGACGGCGGCGAAAAAAGGTCGCAATGCCGGCTTGTGGGCCGCGACGGTTTTGGGGGTTTCACGAATCCTGGGGATTCTGGCCATGGCCCTCGCACAGAAGTTCGTGAGTTACGGTCTGGCGCTCTCGGCCGGTGTAACGATTTATGTTGCAGCTTCCGACCTAATCCCCGAGGTCAATAAGAAACCGGGGCCGAAGATTGCACTTACCGTGGCGGCGGGCGTGGCGCTAGTACTTCTTTTGCGTTTGATCTTCTTTGGGCAAGTTGCGCAGTGAGCGGCGCTGGAACATGGAAATTCGAAACTGGAAATTGGAAACTCGGACCCCATTTCCCCATGTATTCCGAGAAAGTCCTCGACCATTTTCACAATCCGCGCCATGCGGGCGAGCTTGACGACGCCACGGCAGTCGTTGAGGCCACGAATCCTGTCTGCGGCGACGTGATGAAGTTGTGGGTCGTGGTTCGGGACGGGAGAATTGCCGACGCGAGATTCAAGGTGGCGGGCTGCGTGCCCGCCGTGGCCTGCGGGTCCTGGCTCACCGAGTGGATCCTCGGTAAACCCCTCGCGGGACTCTCCCTTCTTACCGCCGAGCAGATTCAAACTGCGCTGGATGGATTACCTCTGGCATCCGCGCACGCCGCCGTGCTCGCCTCCGGCATCCTGAAGCAATTACTGGCAGAGTTGTCGTAATAAGGGACATTGTGGCCCTTGCCGCTAGAGCCATGAAGGCTTCTGAGGTCCGCCAGGAGCCTCGAACGAAGTTATGCCGTGGCGGCTCTCAGTTCTTGCGCGCAATGTGGGCAGTATTTATCACTAGCGTTCACCTCATGCTTGCACTGCGGACAGGCTGGACGCAGATTGTACTTGCAGCTTGGGCAGAAGTTGAAGCGCGCGCTTACCGTGCCGCCGCATTGCGGGCAGTCGTATGTCAGGGGTTCGCGTATCACAAAATAGGTGACGACCCCGATCAAGTAAGGCACGAAGATCGCGAGGAGCGTCCAGAGGGTGGAGTTCATGCCGCGCCGCTTCGCATCGGCATTGATGTAGCCGAACAACAGAAGAAGAGCAATCACGACAAGCGACGCGACTGCGGCCAGGCCCATAACTGCGATCCGCGGTGCCCCCGAATGGCGTGGGTCGAGGTGGACAATTTGGGCCACAATCTGACCGGCCGCAAAGAGAACTACTGATTGACGGATTAGCCAGCGCGGAATAATGCGGAACTCGTTGCCGAATTGAAGCTTCTCATGCACCATCCGCCATTGAATTACCCGCACACGTTCGTTGAGGCTGCGATTCTCTTGGCTCATGATTACCCTCCCGTTTGCATTTAATCCTTGCCCGCGTTTCGCTCACATGGCGGCACGCCGCGCCGGAGGCGGAAGATCGATCCTGCCTCCGCGTTCTCCTGCCAGGTGCTTGTGCCCTGCCAGGCCAGCGCGGCGCCTACTGCCACCGCGGGGGTCAGCCACCAGAACCCAAACGCCGTGATCCAAACGACTCTCGGGATGTCGAGGCGCTGACCGGCCCACTGAAATGCCCACCACAGCAGCGGTGCGCTGGCCACTCCCAGGAGCCAGGAGAGCGCACAAGAGACCCAGAGGGTCCGCAACCCCGCCTCTTGCCTGCGGAGTTCCAGAGCGCGCAACTGCACCCGCCGGCGTGTCGCATCCACGAGGGCAGGGTTGACAGGCGCATGGAACGAGTGCAGCGCCGCGAGCGTGCGTTCAAGCGATTCAGCGTACGTCCTGCAATCCCCGCAGGCCGCCAAGTGCGAATCGAGCCATGCTTGCTCCGCCGCCCTGAGGCTCTCCACTCGCGCCGCGACAAGGAGCTTTTGCGCTCGCTCGTGCGATTCATCTTTCATGCTTGTCCTCCGGCCAGGAGCTGCCGCATCGCTTCCAGGGCGCGGTAGAGCCGCGATTTGACGGTGGGGAGCGGGGCTGAAACCACCTCCGCGATTTCCTCGAGCGCCATGTCTTCCTGGAATCGCAGCACCAGGACCTCGCGATAACTCGCCGGCAGGCCGGCCATCGCCGCCCCGACCCACTCGCTCGTTTCCCGCTGGGCCACACGTTCCAAGGCCGAGGGCTGATCCTGAACTATCGTTGGAGGTTGTGCGTCGGATTCGGCGTCGAGCAGGTCCAAAAACCGAAACTGGCGCCGGCGCTGCAGGTCAATCACTAGGTGCCGCGCGACGGTGAACAGCCACGCTTCAAACTTCGATTTGCCGTCGTACTGTGTTCCGCGCTCGAGCACCCGGAGCCACGTTTCCTGGAACAGATCTTCCGCAGTCTCGCGGTTCCCGCTCAGGCAGAGCAGGTAGCGGAACAGTCGGTAGTGGTAGCGCTCGATTAGACGGTCGAGGATTTCCGGGTCGCGCCGCCGCAACCCCCGGGCGATGACTTGGGTTTCACGCTCCATCTCGACTCGGGCCGAACTGACGAACCAGCAGGTTGCGACGCTCATTCTAGTCTGTTATACGAATGAGGCAGCCAAAAAGACGCAGGGCAGGGAGGCTAGATGGATGAGGAGGGGGTCAGGCTACTTCGCACAGCTCGCTTGCCCACGGGTTGTCCGGTTCACGGGGGCGATCGGCAGGTTGATTCATCGTCCCTATACAGCGCGGGCTTGGTTTGGATGGGGGGCCTTTGCCCTCACTCCGTCTGATAGGTCGGACCACTCTCTCCCTTGGGGAGAGGGCCGAATAGGCAAGCCAACTGTCGCCGCGAGCTGGCGCTAACGCCGGAATCTTTCAGTCCCTCGAAGTCCTCGCGAAGGAACGTTTACCACATTCGCTGATCTTTCAAGTAGTTGACGGCGTGTCGTCTCTGGTCCGATTATTGCGGTCAGTCGGGCAACGGCCGCGACACAAGCGCGGTCCGGTCACAAGGAGGCAAACATGAAACGACTGACAATGGCAATTCTCCTGTCGGTATCTTGCCCGCTGCTGGCAATCGGGCAGGAGCCTCGAGATTCCTGGGACACCCTTAAGCAGTTGCGCCCAGGGCAGAAGATCGAGGTTGTGGACTCGAGCATGAAGATGCTCAAAGGCCCCTTGGTTTCCGTCTCGGATGAAGCGATCTCACTCCAGGTTGGCAAGGCCGAGCAATCCATCGCGCGCGCCAACGTCGTGCGGGTGAGCGTCCGCGACACTTCGCATCGCACACGCAACATGCTGCTGGGGTCGGGCATTGCTGGCGGGATTGCCATAGCAGCAGCCGTGACGCCCCTGGCGATCAACAGCAATGAGGGTGGTAGTTGCGGTGTTTGTGTGGCTGCCATCGCGGCCGGATTCGGCGGTGGGGCCGCCTTGGGTGCCGTGATCCCCGGCAGTCGGACCGTATACCGCATCAACAAAAAGTGACGTCTTACTGGGAAGTGTTCGAGCTTCTCAAGAGACTTGGCGGAAAGAAGGGAGAGGTGGGCAAGCAAGAATAACTCATTGGAGGTGCTTCGATGCGCGACATCATTTGTTTTGTTTTGGTAACGATGCTTTTCGGCACCACGACTCTGGAAGCGAGAGTCGGCGCTGCCGCCGCAGTTCCCGCGGGTCAAAGCGGGACGGAACGAAAGCCGACCCTGAAGGAGCGCGTTCTGGAAGTCCCACCTGGAACCATGATTGAAGTGCGCCTGCTGAACAAGGAGAAGATCAGAGGCCGACTCGGCGATCTCACAGACGAGGGGTTTAGTCTCACCACAGCGCAAGGTGAGAAGATCGCAACCCAGAAAGTCGCCTTTACCGACGTGAAATCGTTCAAGAAGCTCGAAGGCGATACCACCGGGAAGAAGGTTGGCAAAGGTCTGCTGTACGGGCTTGCCGGAATTGGTGTTTTCATGGTGGTTTTGATTATCTGGGCTGTGTCCAGGGGGGAGGATTAGCGAGTTATCTGCCGGGAGTCAGCATCTTCCTTGGCAGAGTCGTGTCACCACGCCGAGATCATCGGACCGTGTGGGGGAGGAGGAGAGTCCATGACGGTAAAAGGCATTGTGGGAATGCTCGTCCTGATGTTGCCTTCCATTACCGCCTCAGCGCAGCAGCCCGGGAGTTACGCGTATGCGTTCGGGGGGCCGGTCGTGGTACCGCGCAGCGCCTTCACCCGCTGGAACGGTAACTTTGTCCATGTGGGCGGAGGAGCGGAGGGTCGGCTCATGGACCGCTTCGCCTTGGGCGGCGAACTGGCCGTCCTCAAGCCGCTGACCAATCGAGACGCTATTACGACGGGTCTGGTTTCGGTGACCCCCGCCTACCACTTCATTTCGAGGGAATCGCGCCGCAAGATCGACCCTTTTGCTGACGGTGGACTCTCGCTCCTTTTCGGAAGCGGGGGAGCACTAGCCTTCCACTACGGTGGCGGGTTGAATTACTGGGTCTGGCGGCGGGTCGGCCTGCGCTTCGAATTCCGCCATCACCTTTGGTCCCCCGAGGCGGGAGAGGCGATCCATCTGGTGGGCATCCGGGTGGGGATTGCCTTTCGCAGGGGCTGAACTGGGTTCCAATGGCCCCAGGGGTTTGCTTCAAGCGACCGATTAGCCACGGCACGGGTTTGGTGCCGTGGGCTTGTCGATGTCCGGAACTCGCAAGAGCCCACAGCATAAAAAGCACGCTGTGGCTACATTCTTTTGGCGGTCAGCAACGTCGAGACTGGCGGTGGCGCAGAGGGAGCTCTGCCCCAAGCCTCTGGGCCCAGCCAAAGGAAAGAAGCGCGCCGGAATCCTGCGAGGGGTGTATTGTGTGAGGCTGTTGGGAGCCAAAATGGAAATTCGTCCCTAATACCCGCAGTGCACGCCCACCCTAAGGAGGACGCGATGAAATCCCGATCTACTATTATTTGCGCGTTGTACTTTCTACTGGTTTCCCCATTCTTGCCGGGAGCCTCTTCCCCGGACGATCGGCGGCCTACAGATCCCAAATCGATTGCGTCTGTAGCCAATCCTGCCGCGCGCCCCGTGCCGATTGACGACCTCTATTACAACCGCAGTGTATTTGGTCCCGCGTGGTCGCCGGACGGGAAGCAGGTGGTGTTCACTACCGACATGTCGGGGCGGCTGAATCTCTGGAAGGTTTCGGCTTCAGGCGGCTGGCCGATTCAGTTGGCGCAGTCTGACGACATGCAGTTCAATGCCGTGTGGTCGCCAGACGGCAAATGGCTCGTTTACCAGCAGGACCGAGGCGGCGATGAGATGTATGACCTCTATGCCATGCCGAGTGACGGCGGCGAGGTCATCAACCTGACGCACACCGACGAGGTGCGTGAGGAAGGTCCTCGCTGGTCGCCGGACGGCAAGACGCTTGCCATCTCGTACAAACCGAAAACTTCCTCAGTCGTGGACATCGCGTTGCTCGACTGGGAAACCCGCCAGGTGCGCTTGCTGACTCACGAACAAGCCAAGAACCGGCTCTGGAGCCTTGTGGCGTGGAGCGCCGACGGCAAGACGATTTACGCCAACCGCGTGGAGATCAGCTTCACGGACGCGGACGTCTACTCGGTCGATGTCGCCAGCGGCAAGGCGGAGGTTCTGACGCCTCACAGCGGGAAGGTCCTCTACACCGCCTCCTCACTCTCACCCGACGGCAAGGCACTGCTCATTACGTCGAACGAGAAGGGCGGATATCAGAACGTCGCCTTCCTCGACGTGGCCAGCAAGAAGCTTACGTGGGCGACGGACACGAAGTGGGAGGCGGGTTCAGGAGACTTCTCCCCGGAGGGCAAGTTCTTCACCTACGTCCTCAACGAGGATGGGCGAACGCATGCCTACCTGGTGGAACGCTCGACAGGTCGCACGGAGAAGATCGCCATGCCTGAGGGCCTCAACTTCTTCACCGGCAACCCCACGGCGTTTGCGCCGCAGGGCGACCGTCTGCTGGTTTCGCACCAAAGTTCCACCGAGCCCTCGGACCTTTGGGTATACGATCTCGCCAGCCGCCAAGCCAAGCAACTGACTTTCTCCACTATCGCCAGTCTGCGCTCGGCTCAACTTCCTCCTTCTCAGATCGCTCACTACAAGACCTTCGACGGGAAGATCATCAGCGCGCTCCTCTGGGTCCCCTACAATCTGAAGCGCGATGGCAGCAATCCTGCTCTGGTCATCCCGCATGGCGGGCCGACGGGCCAAATGGTTGACTATTGGAACACCGACGTAAGCACGCTGGCTTCGCGGGGTTATATCTGCATCGCTCCCAATGTGCGCGGCTCCACGGGCTACGGAATCGAGTTCCAAAAGGCGAACTTCCAGGATTTGGGTGGCGGCGACCTGGAGGATGAAATCTACGCCGTCGAGTTCTTGAAGGCCACCGGATACGTGGACGCCAAGAAAATCGGCATCACCGGCGGCTCTTACGGCGGATTCATGACCCTCATGGCTATCGGGAAGAAGCCCGACCTCTGGGCCGCCGCCGTCGAACTGTACGGCATCATCAGCTGGTTCACGATGCTTGAACATTCCGATCCGATGCTCAACGAGTATCTGAAATCTTTGCTGGGCGACCCCCAGAAGGACCGCAAGGTGTACGAGGCTGCCTCACCCCTCAGTTACATTCAGAACGCCCGCGCCCCGCTGCTCGTCCTTCAGGGCGATAACGACATCCGTGTTCCAAAGGAAGAGGCCGAACAAGTCGTGCAAATCCTTAAGCAGCACGGGAACGTGGTGGAAGCTCACTACTATCCGAACGAAGGGCACGGCTTTGCCAAGCGCGAGAACCAGATTGACTCGATGCGGCGCACCGTCGAGTGGTTCGACCGCCACTTGAAGGCAAGAAATTGACCATCATTGAACTTAGCGAGGCTTGCGCCGTGGCTACGCACGGTCAAGCTGCCGGTATGTCTTGGGGGCGTCGACGTCCAGCAGAACTCCCGGGTCATCAACCTCCACGAAGCTTGTCCGGTCGCGATAGTTGCGGACCACCAGATTGGCGCCTTGCTCGGGGCCGAGGCTCAAGAGTTCGTCGAAGAGCGCGCGGCCGATGATGACGGGGTGGCCGCGCTGGCCTTGATGGGCGGGGATCACGACGGGAGCAGCCGAGAGCCGGAACGACTCGACGAGCTTTCGCACTGTTGTGGACGTCACGGCGGGATGATCGACCAGGCAAAGAATCACGGCCTCGAGGTCCGGCGGGCCGAGGGCGCGCAGGCCGGCCTGCAGCGATGACGTTTGGCCGCGGCGATATTCGAGGTTGATCACCACCTCGACTTCAGCCAGGTTGGTCGCTTGCCGAATTTCCTCCGCATGATGGCCGAGCACCACTGCAATGCGGTCGATCCCCGCCTCGCGCAGCATCACGATAATGGTTTCCAGGAAGGTTCGCCCGCGATAGATGAGCAGTGCTTTGTCGCGGCCCATGCGCGACGATTCACCGGCGGCGAGGATCATTCCAGCGATCATAAGAGACCGGGAGTCGCAAGTCGGGAGTAACGAGTCGGAGCAAGAACCAGTCCCGTTGGCCTACTCCTGAGTCCCGACTCCCGACTGCCGACTCCCGACTCCCGTCTTTCGATGCGCCGACATGGATGGGACAGTGGTCTTCGCATTGCGGCGCACTGCAATCATCTCCGCGACGATAGCGACGGCAATCTCTTCCGGGGTGAGCGCGCCGATATCGAGCCCGACGGGCGAGTGGACCCGTTCGATCTTCTCCGCCGGCACGCCTTCGCCCTCCAGCACTTTCGCAATCTCAATGAACTTGCGCTTGGAGCCGATCATGCCGATGTAGCGCGCCGAAGTCGTGAGCGCCCAGCGCAGGCAGGTCAGATCGCCCTTGTGGCCGCGCGTGACCAGCACGAGGTAGGAGAAATTGCTGATCTTGAGTTTGGGAAACATCTCTTCCCACGCCCCAGCGTGCGTTTCACTCGCGTCGGGAAAGCGCTCTTTGTTGGCGAAGGCCGGCCGGTCGTCGATGACGACCACCTCAAACCCCGCCACGCTCGCGACCTTGGCGAGATAGAGCGAGACGTGCCCGCCGCCGAAGATGTAGACGGTGGGCGCGGCGAGAATCGGCTCGACGAAAATATCGAGGGAGCCGCCGCAGATCAGGCCGTTATCGGATTCCGGCTTATCGTTGAGGTTGAAGTGCAGGCGGCGCGGCTTCTCCTCGCGCATCACGTCCTGCGCCACGGACCACACCTCCGCCTCCACGCAGCCGCCGCCCACCGTGCCCACAATCGAACCATCATCGCGGATCAGAATCTTCGAGCTTTCGTAGCTCGGGATCGAGCCCTGCACCTGGATGATGGTGGCAAGCGCCGCCTTGCGCCCCTCTTTTCGCAGCCTGGCAATTTCGCCGAAGATATCCATCTTCCGTAGGTTAAACACCGGCTCACGCGATTGTCAATGAAAGACGCTTGGCGGTGCTAGAATGCGCTTCACAAGCCAGGAGACGGCCTATGAACGGACAAGAGATTCGCCCTGGCCGATGGATGTACGGGCTGGCGGGAATCATTTTCATCAGCGGTTGGGTTTTCTTTGCGATCTTCCTCTTCAAGAATCTGAGCCGGATTCCCGAAAAGCTTCAACAGGTCGTGGTGCCGGGCAAAACGCAGATTACTCTCGCCACGCCGGGGAGTTACACGATCTTCCACGAACACCACAGCGTGGTGGGTTCGCGCGTCTATGCGACGGCCGGCAACATTTCGGGGCTGGAGTGCCGCCTGGTCTCCAGGGCGACGGGTGCGGAGATCCCGCTTTCCCCCACGCTGGCGAGCGAGACCTACAATCTCGGCAACCGGTCCGGAGTTGCGATCCTGGAGTTCAAGATTGATCAGCCGGGGGTGTACGATTTCTGGACCGGGTATGGGAACGGCGCCGAAGGCCCGCAGACCGTCCTCGCCATCGGGCAGGGATTTGTGACGGCCTTGCTGACGACGGTTTTCGGCAGCCTGGCGATCGTTTTCGGAGGCATCGGCCTCGCCACTGCTATCGCGGTCTACACCGCCGTCAAACGCCACCAGGCGCTGAAGCGCGCCCAGGACCGCTACGCGATCTGAGGGGATGGCGCGGAAATCGCACGCCGGTGTGCCGCAGGGAAGTGCGCGTCGCGATGAAGGAGCATCGAGGCGGCTTGATGCGGACAGTTGGTCCCTTGATTTCCGGATAGAGATACGATACAATCGTAGCCTATGAATGAAGGGGAGAGGCAGCGGGAGGAGAAGATGACGGCTGCGACCCGACCGTCCGGCCTGGTGCCGGCTGGGGCGCGCGGCGGTGCGTGCAACGCGTCCGCAACAGGGTATTTTGGCCCTTATATACTCTGCATACGAACCGAGAAGGTCTTGCAAAATCACGCACTTGTGCAAAGTGTCGGCGAAAACGAACCTAAAAGGCTTAAGCGCTCTGGGATCAATAGGATACCTTCCTATTTTGGGCGATTTTCGCGCTGGATTCGTTTTTGGAGTTCTTGCATCAGGGTTGCAGTAGCGTAGCGGCTCGATGACACTCCAGGGCTGCCCTTGTGCCAGCCTGGCGAGGCGGAGGAATTATGAAAGCAGTGCGGTTTCATGAACACGGTGGGCCGGAAGTTTTGAAATACGAGGACGCGCCTGACCCGAAGATCCAGGCCAACGAGGTTCTGGTCAAGGTCAAGGCGTGCGCGCTGAACCATCTCGATATCTGGGTGCGGGGAGGCGTGCGGCGCTGGCAACTCCCGATGCCGCACATCGTGGGCGCCGACATTTCCGGCGAGGTTGCGGAAGCCGGCTCGCTCATTACCCGATTCAAGCCCGGCGACCGTGTGCTGCTTTCGCCGGGCATCAGTTGCGGGCAGTGTGAGGCGTGCTTCAAAGGTCTTGACAGCGCCTGCCGCAGTTACACGCTCTATGGAGTTCTCGTGGACGGCGGCTACGCCGAATACGTGAAAGCTGCCGAGATGAACGTCATCCCGATTCCCGGAGACTTGAGCTTTGACGAAGCGGCCGCCGTGCCGCTGGTTTTTGTTACCGCCTGGCACATGCTGTTTACGCGCGCGGGACTGAAGCCGGGCGAGGATGTGCTCGTCATCGGCGCGGGCTCGGGCGTGGGCATGGCGGCGGTTCAGATCTCGAAGCTGGCGGGCGCGCGCGTCATCGCCACCGCGGGCGCGGATTGGAAGCTCGAAAAGGCCCGCGTGCTAGGCGCCGACGAAGTGATCAATCACAGTAAGCAGTCGATTGCCGAGGAAGTGAAGCGCCTCACTGCCAGGCGCGGCGTGGATGTCGTCTTCGAGCACGTGGGAGTGGCGGTCTGGAAAGATTGCTTCGAGTCGCTCGCCACCTACGGGCGGCTGGTGACCTGTGGTACGACTTCGGGGCCGGAAGTGAAGCTCAACTTGCAGGTTCTGTATGGCCGCCAGCGGTCGATTCTTGGCTCGTTCATGGGCGGTAAGGCGGAGTTGCTGGAGGCGCTGAAACTCATCGGCCAGCGCCGGCTCAAGGCGGTGATCGATTCCGCCTTTCCACTTGCGGAGGCCCGCGCCGCGCAGGAGAAGATGGAAAGCCGGAATTTCTTCGGGAAGATTCTGCTGCATCCGTAGGGGCGGGGCTTGCCCCGCCCACGAAGGGCACGGCAAGCCGTGCCCCTACTATAGAGGAGTGCCTCATCGTGAAGATTCCCAAGTTCGCGTTCGTCGTTCTTGTTGGCTTGGTTTTTTGTCCCATGGCGGGCGCTCAACAAGGCTTCTTCCGCGTCGAGCAGCGCGACGGCGTCTGGTGGCTGATCGATCCCAACGGCAAGCCGGGGCTCTCCATTGGCGTCGATCACGTGGCCTGGGAAGCGGACAAGATCAAGGGCGCCGGCCCTGCGCCGTATCGCGAGGCGCTCGAGAAGATTTATCCCGACCGCAATGCATGGGGATTGATGGCGCTGGCTCGCATGCGGCTTTGGGGCTTCAACACCATCGGCGCCTGGTCCGACCCCGAACTGTGGGAGCACAAGGTTCCGTACACGGTGATTCTCGATATCGCCGCCCAGGCGGGCGCCGACTGGCAGCTCGGCAAGGCCGTGGATGTCTACGACCCAAAGTTCGAGCAAGTCGCGCAGGAAGCTGCCGCGAAGGAATGCACGCCGCGCGCGAACGATCCTTGGCTGCTCGGCTATTTCAGCGACAACGAATTGCGCTGGGGCCGCGACTGGCGCGGCAAGGAATCGATGCTCGAGATGTACCTGAAGCTGCCCGCAGGCGCCGCCGGCCGCGCCCGGGCCGTCGAGTTCCTGCGCGGGCGCTACGGCGGCGAGGTCGCCAAGCTCAACAGCTCCTGGAGAGTTCGGGTGAAGGACTTTGCCAGTGCCGCCCCCGCTACAGAGACGGACGGCTTGCAGTCCGACGTCAGCGCGTTTCTCGAGCAGGTCGCCACGCGATACTTCGAAGTCTGCGCCAAGGCCATCAAGGGCGCTGACCCCAATCACATGGTGCTCGGGGCGCGATTCGCCGGGCGCGTGCCGGACGCAGCGTTTCGCGCCGCGAAGTCTTTGGACGTCGTCTCGGTGAACATCTACGAATTTGACCCCCGGCCGCTGGCGCGGCGGGTGGCGGAGCTCAGCGGCCGCCCGGTGATGATCAGCGAGTTTGCCTTTCGCGCCCAAGATTCGGGGTTGCCCAACACGCGTGGCGCCGGGCCGAAGGTCCCCAATCAACTCGTCCGCGCCAAGGCGTACACGGAGTACGTGAACTGGCTCGTCAGCGTGCCCGAGGCAGTGGGCTATCACTGGTTCGAGTGGGTCGATGAGCCGAAGGAAGGCCGCTTCGACGGCGAAGATTCCAACTATGGCCTGGTGAACATCAACGACAAGCCGTACGAGGATTTCGTAAACGCGGTGAAGGCGACCAACGTTGCGGCCATCGAGGTTCACAAACGGGCGACGAAATAGTTCGGGATTCTCGCGCTAACGCTGAGTCTTTTCATGATGTCATTCTGAGCGCAGCGAAGAATCTGCATTTCCATTGCGTTTTGCAAACTGCAGACCCTTCGCCACGCGCAGGGTGACAATGCGGCGAGATGGTTGAATGCCCCGCAGGCCGCGTGCGATAATTGCAATCGATGGGCAAACCACAGGTTCAATCGGGGGAAACGCCTGGCTTCGAGGGCTTGATCTTCACCAAGCTCGACCAGGCGGTGAACTGGGCGCGCAAGTCCTCGCTCTGGCCGATGAGTTTCGGTCTTGCCTGCTGCGCGATCGAGATGATGTCCACAAGCGCGGCGCGCTTCGACATCGCGCGCTTCGGCATGGAAGTCTTTCGCGGCTCGCCGCGCCAGGCCGACCTGATGATCGTTGCCGGACGCGTCTCGCAGAAGATGGCGCCGGTCATTCGCCGGCTCTATGAGCAGATGCCCGAACCCAAGTGGGTCATTTCGATGGGCGCCTGCGCCACCTCCGGCGGCGTCTTCAACAACTACGCGATCGTGCAGGGTGTGAATCAGTACATTCCTGTTGACGTGTATGTCCCCGGCTGCCCGCCCCGCCCCGAGCAACTCCTCCACGCCATTCTGATGCTGCAGAACAAGATCATGCAGGAGCGCGGCACCTTCAAGGCGGCGGTCTTCGGAAGCAAGTAGTGATTGGAAGCTGGAAATCAGAAATTGGAAAATAGAAACTGGAAAACGGAAATTGGAAACTGGTGAGCGGCAGTCCCTTCAGGGCGTTCTGATAACCTGACAGCAAGCGCCCAGTTTTCAATTTCTAGTTTCCAGTTTCGCTTCTTTTGTAGAAGGGAAGGGCAACAACTTCCGCTGGCACGCCTGAAGCGAGCACGAGCTTTGTTCCGGCAGCGGCGAATTCGCGGCGGACGTAGGCGAGCGCGATGGTTTTCGCGAGCGACGGCGAGGCGCAGGAGCTGGTCACCTCGCCCGCTTCCTTGCCTTCCGAGATGAGTTTCGTTCCGGGGCTTGGCGGCGCGGGTGCGCTCACGACCGCACCGACGAGCTTCCAGTTGACGTGCCCGCGGCTGCGCGAACGCTCGACAATCTCCTGGCCAATGTAGCAGCCCTTGGTGAAGCTCAAGGCATTGAGCAGGTCCGCTTCGAGCACCAGCGTGTCCTCGCCGAGTTCCGCACCGTAGCGCGGGATGCCTGCTTCGATGCGCAGCGACTCCAGCGCCTCGTGGCCGCAAGGGAGCATCTCGTAGGTTGGCGCTTGGCCACACGCCGCACCCCAGAGGGCCATCATGGCTTTGTCCGCCATCCAAACTTCGTAACCCTCTTCGCCGGTGCTCGAAGCGCGCACGACGCGCATGGGGAACCCGGCGTAGTTGGTCGCAAAGTGCTGGAATTCTTCCATCACCGGCAAGTCGATGTGCAGCGTCTTTTCGAGAAGTGGGCGCGCCCGCGGTCCCTGGAAAGCGATGGCGAAGAGCGTAAGGGGTTCCAGCACGACCTTGTCGGCGACGATGTAGCGTCGCAGCAATTGCATCGCTTTGTCGCGGAGGTCAGCATCGATGTCGATCACGAAGCTGTCCTCGGCGCAGTAGATGCGCAGGTCAGCGAGGATCAGCCCCTGAGCATTCAGGAGGGTGGCATAGTTCCCGTGGCCCGGAGCGAGCTTCTTGACTTCGTTCGAAACCATGCCGTGCAGGAAACGAGCGCGGTCCGTACCACTCACGGCGAACTTGGCGCGAAAGGAGAAATCGAAGAGTCCCGCGGCGTGACGGACGGCCCGGTGCTCCGCCCCAGGATCCGAAAAGCGAGCGGGGGTAAGCGCGCCATGATACTCCCCCAGCGTCGCACCCTGGGAGACGTGATAGTCGGCAAGCGGGCTGCGAACGCTCTCCGCCATGGTTCAGAATCCTCTCAGATAAGCAGAGATCAGGATGACGACGACCGCGATGCCCAGCGCGATGCTCAGCCACAGTTGGCGCTTCGCCCGCACGCGATCCAGAGCCGGGATGGGCAGCGTGAGGAGAAGGGAGATGATGAAAACGCAAAGCGCCAGGAAAATCTTGACGGTCAGAAACTTCCAGTAGGTGCCCCAGGGTGCTTCCCAGGCGCGCAGCCGCAGGTTGTACAGCCCCGACCCGAGCAGCAGGAGGATCGCGGCCCACGTCGCCCAGCGGAACCGCCCCAGCACGGTCTTGAGAAGCAAGGCGCGCTGGTCATCGCGGAGGACGCGCAACGAGGGCAGAAGCGCCACCAGTACAAACGCGATGCTCCCCACTCCCACCACCGCCGAAATCAGATGAACCCATTGGACCAGAGCTGTCACGGCGACCTCAGTACCTGCTGCTGGATTCTAGCGGCTTCCCGCCTCGCGAGACAACAGCAAAGCGAATTCACGGACGGGAATCGTCTGAACGGCACGACGCATTGTGAGTTGTGGTACTCGTGATGAGGCAGGAAACTTTCCGTTCACAGCCTGCGGCGCCCACAGCGTGTGAGGTGTCCGGTGCGCGATCGACTACGTCGTGGTTTCCGTCACAGCGGCGATTTTCTGTGGCACGCGGGTCAGATAGAATGACGGGGAAGCGTGATGAGAGGCTACCGCGATGATTCACGAGATCTTGACCGTCGGCATGCTGGCCTGTAATTGCTCAGTTCTCGGAGACGAGAAGAGCCGCGAGGCCGTCGTCATCGATCCGGGCGATGATGTTGACCGCGTGCAGGAGATTCTCTCCCGCCACGACCTTCGGGTGCGATACATCATCGCGACCCACGCACACATCGACCACGTCGGCGGCATCGAGAAACTCAAGCGGACGACGGGTGCCACAGTCCTGATGCACGAGAGCGATCTGCCGCTCTATCAGAACCTGGCGCTGCAAGCGGCGTGGCTTGGCGTGCCGTCGCCGAAGGCGGTGGAGGTGGACCAATTCCTGAAGGACGGCGACGCGGTCAAGTGGGGCCCGCACTCATTGGAGGTCTTGCACACGCCGGGCCATTCGCCGGGGAGCCTCTGCCTGCACCTGCCCGGCGAAGAGCGGAGAATCTTCAGCGGCGATACGCTCTTCCAATCCAGCATCGGCCGCACCGACCTCTGGGGCGGCTCCTTTGACCAGATTCTCCGCTCAATCAAGAACACGCTGCTGCCGTTCCCCGATGCCACTCCGGTCTTTCCCGGGCACGGCCCCGCTACCACTATCGGCGAGGAGCGGGAAACCAATCCGTTCTTGCAGGGGATTTGACCTGAAGGTGTGGCCGTCGCTCGTGTTGGTTTCGAGGGCCGCCCAGGCGGGGCTGAACTGACGACGGCTGACGACTGGTCGTCTTGCTGACAGGTCTGAGCCGAGGGACTCGCTTTACCTCAACAGCGGTAAGATGGCCTTGAATTCTGGCGTGCCGCTTTTGGCGAGGAGTTCGTAAACGGCCATCTCCGTTGAACTGATAACTGCACCGGCGCGCTCCATGCGGTCGAGGCCGATCTGCCAGTTTTCGCGCGTGCGCGAACAGACGGCGTCCGCGGCGACGTGCACGAGGTAGCCAGCCTGCAGCGCTCCCAACACCGTCTGGGCCACGCAGATGTGGCTCTCGACGCCAGCGACGAGCAGAGTTCGAGCCTTGGGTGCGCGGCGCTTGAGCGGGTCGAAGAAACCGGGCTCGCCAAAGGAGCCGAAGCTCGTCTTCTCGATCGCCTCGATGCCGGGTGCAGCTTGGAGGATCTCCGGCACGATGGGCCCGAGACCTTTGACGTACTGCGCCGTGAGAACTCTCGGGATGGAGAGCAATTCCGCGAGGCGCAACAGGATTTGAGCGTTGCGAACGACGCTCTGGGGATCGAACATCACTGGCACGAGCCGGGCCTGCAAATCCAGCACGAGGAGGGCGCAGGACTCCCGCTCAAGCAACTGGGAAGGTGGCAAAGCGTCCGACATGCGGAATCCTTCCGTATGCAATGATTGTGGAAGACGTGCGCGTGCGATTATAGCAGCATCATGACTGGCTCGGGCATGAAGTGGTCACGGCCCGCGAGAGGCTGCCCGGAATCTGGAGAAGTCTCTGGACGCTCGCGCGGCAGGGTGGCTTCGGCGAACGGGAGCGAAAGGAGTAGGGATGATGCCAGCCAACGACGTTCGTGAGAAGTACGTGGCCCGGAAGGTCTATGCGGCTCGCAGGCGATCTTTGGCGAGCGGCAGCACCTGCGAGAGGTTCTGTGGTCCGTCGCGACCGCCAGGCTTCCCGCGGCGTGCAAACAGAGCGAGCTTCGCAAGCTGCGGATTCTCATTCAGACGCGCACGGAAGAACTGAACGGCATCAGCTCGGGATGGGATCGCAAGTACCGGAAGGCCCTGGACGGAAACACACCCTCAGGAGTTCTCGCCGAGCTTGGTGCCGCCTTGTTGGAATCCGATTTTCTCCTGGCGCGGACGCTCAGTGCTCATTCCAATGCTTCCAGAGAACTGCTCGCCAGACTCGCCCTTCACCCCTACGCGGCGGTGCGTGAGAACGTGGCGCGTCATTCGCACACTCCTCCTGAGGTTCTGCGCCGGCTGGCGGAGGATGCGCGCGCGAGCGGAAATCCCGTAATAATTCGTTCCACCCAGTGAGGGTAACGGCCAGCCACGAAGGGCGGGCAGGGAATGGACAACTTGTCGGACCTCAGATTGGTCGGATTGGCCCTTTACATAAAGAAGTGATTGGACTAGATTGGACCATACGAAATCGCCGCGAGGAGCCGTTATGCTCATTACCCTCGACGCCAGTTTGAATAAGCCGCTCTACGTCCAGATTCGCGAGCAGGTTCGCGACCGCATTCTCTCCGGCGCACTGCCTATCGGCGAGCGTCTCGACCCCAGCCGCGAGCTGGCGAAGCAGCTGGGCGTGCATCGCACCACCGTCAGCAACGCCTACGCCGATCTCGAAGCCGAAGGCCTCATCAAGGGCACAGTGGGCCGTGGCACCTTCGTCTCGACCTACGCGGCGACGCTGCGCCGGCCTGCGACGCCACGCCGTCGAGTGGCGAGCGATTTCTACTGGGACAGTCTCTTCGCGCCCGGGCAGGAGGATGACTCGCTCGGCCGTCTGATGGCGAGCGCCCTTGATCCCAGCGTGATCTCGCTCGCCGCCACGCACGCCTCGAGCGAGCTCAGCCCGATGGACCTGGTGCGTCGCGCCACCGAAGCGGTGTTGCGGCGCGAGGGCGCGCGCTTGCTCGAATACGGTTCCTCCGGCGGCTATCCGCCGCTCAAGCAGTATTTGCAGGCCCGCCTGCGGCGCGACGGCATTGTCGTTGACAACGACGAGCTTCTGATTACCAACGGCTGCCAGCAGTCGCTCGACCTGCTGCGGCGCATTCTTGTCGGCGCGGGCGATGCCGTGGCCTGCGAGAATCCCACTTATCCCGGCCTCTGGCACGCTTTCGATTTGCCTGGCGTGCGCCTCATCGGCATTCCGGTGGGGCCGGAGGGGATGGACCTCGACTATCTCGAAGCGGTCCTCGAGCAGAACAAGTTGAAGCTGATTCTTGCCAATCCGAATTTCCAGAATCCTACCGGCTGCTCGATGCCGCTCGCGGCGCGCAAGCGTTTGCTCGAGCTCGCGGCGCGCTTCCAGGTGCCGGTCGCCGAAGACGACATCTACGGCGGCCTGCGCTACTCCGGGCGCGAGGAGCCGCCGCTCAAGGCGCTCGACACGGCGGGGCTGGTCGTCTATCTCAACAGCTTCTCCAAGGTGGGATTTCCGGGCTTCCGCGTGGGCTGGATTGCCGCCTCGCGCCGCGTCATCGAGCATCTGCGCACGGCCAAGCAGCGCGCCGACCTCCACACCAACATTCTCGGCCAGGCGGTGCTGGAGGAGTTCTGCCGCCGCGGCTGGCTGGACAAGCTGATTCGCAAGACGCGCAAGGCCTACGCGCAAAAACTCGAAGTCTTGCGGCGTGCCGTGGAGGCGTCGTTCCCGCCCGAGGTCAAGGTGAATTATCCCGAAGGCGGCATGGCGGCGTGGGTCGAGCTGCCGACCGGCCTCGACGCCGGCGAATTGCTGCTCAAGGCGCGCGATCGCCGCGTCGTTTTCGCTCCGGCGCGCTTCTTCTATTTTCAAAACCCGCGCCACAACGCCTTGCGGCTCTGCTTCACGACGGTTAGCGATGATCAACTCGATAAGGCGGTACGAATTCTGGGTGAGCTCCTGCGCGCGGAAATCCGCCGCGGCAAGACGGCGCGCAAGCCCGCCCCCGCCAGCGCCGCCGTGGCGCTGGTTTAGACCTGTAGGGGCGCAGCTTGCTGCGCCCTTGCTGCTGATTGAGAAGGCTGCCTGAAGGCGGCCGCGACGACACTGGGATGACAATGCCACCTCTCAAAGACAGTACCGAACGAACCAGACGCTTGGCCCCCATTGCCATGAGCGGCGAGGAATTCCGCGCCGCGGGGCACGGGCTGGTGGATCGCATTGCGGAATTTCTGGATTCGATTCCCGGTCGCCCGCTGACGCCTGCTGAGCCGCCGCACGGGGTGCGCGCGGCGCTGGGCGACGGCGCGCTCCCCGAGCGCGGCACGCCGACGGCAGAAATCCTTGACCAGGCGGCGACGCTGCTCTTCGATCATTCGCTGCTGAGCGCGCATCCGCGCTTCTGGGGTTACATCTATTCTCCCGCCGCGCCCATCGGCGCGCTGGCCGACCTGCTGGCGGCGGCGGTCAATCCCAATGTCGGCGCGTGGAATCTCTCGCCCATCGCTTCTGAGATGGAAGCGCAGACGGTGCGCTGGATCGCGGAACTCATCGGTTATCCCTCGGACTGCGGCGGGCTGCTGGTGAGCGGCGGCAACATGGCGAACTTTGTGCCCTTCCTCGCCGCCCGCGCGGCGAAGGCGGATTGGGACATCCGGGCGAGCGGGCTCGCGGCCAAGGGAAGTCCGCCAGCCGGCGGACTGCGCGTCTATTGCTCTGCCGAGACTCATACCTGGATTCACAAGGCTGCGGACCTGTTCGGTCTCGGCACGGATTCCATCCGCTGGATTCCGACCGACGAAGGCCTGCGCATGGACACTGCCGCGCTGCGCAAGCAGATTGGCGAGGACAAGGCGCGCGGCGACTTCCCGTTCATCGTGGTGGGCGCGGCGGGCTCGGTGAGTACGGGCGCGATCGATCCCCTGCCGGAACTCGCTGCCATCGCGCGCGAACACGGCATGTGGTTTCATGTCGATGGCGCTTACGGCGCAATTGCCGCGGCGCTGCCCGACGCCTCAGGCGATCTGCGCGGGCTCGCGCTGGCGGATTCCGTCGCCGTCGATCCCCACAAGTGGCTCTACGCGCCGCTCGAAGCGGGCTGCGTCCTGGTGCGCGACCGCAAGTCGCTGCCCCGGGCCTTCAGCCACCGCCCGCCCTACTATCATTTTCCCGAGCATGAGGGCGAAGAGTCGGTCAACTATTTCGAATATGGCTTGCAGAATTCGCGCGGCTTTCGCGCCCTCAAGGTCTGGCTGGCGCTGCGCCAGGTGGGGCGCGAGGGCTACGTGCGCATGGTCGCGGATGATATCGAGCTTTCGAAGGCTCTGTTCGCAATCGTCCAGAAGCATCCCGAGTTAGAAGCTTTCACGCAGGGATTGAGCATTACGACGTTGCGCTACGTGCCGCGCGGCCTCAAGCCGGGCTCTGTGGCGGTCGAAGAGTATTTGAATAAGCTCAACTTCGAACTCCTTACGCGCCTGCAGCGCAGCGGCGAAACATTCCTGACAAATGCCGTAATTCGTGGCAAATTTGTACTGCGGGCCTGCTTTGTCAATTTCCACTCGACGCTCGCCGACGTCGAAGCGCTGCCGGAAATTGTGACGCGCATCGGCGCTGACGTGGACGTGGAGTTGCGGCCGAAAGAATTGAAGACTGTCGATTGACGATTTTCGGTTGCCGAACACGAACCCTGAATCGGCAAACGGGAATAGAGAACCAGAAAGTTCGGAAACACAGACCGCTGTGAAGGAGTCATGTCATGTGGCAATACGATGAACCAATGAAACTGAAAGTCGGCCTGGCGGAGATGCTCAAGGGCGGCGTGATCATGGACGTCACCACCTCCGAGCAGGCCAAGATCGCCGAGGACGCGGGCGCCTGCGCGGTGATGGCGCTGGAGCGCGTGCCGGCGGACATCCGCAAGGAAGGCGGCGTGGCGCGCATGGCGTCCATCAAGATCATCAAGCAGATCATGGACGTGGTGACGATTCCCGTGATGGCCAAGGCGCGCATTGGCCACTTCGTGGAAGCGCAAGTGCTCGAATCCATCGGCGTCGATTACGTGGACGAGAGCGAAGTCTTGACGCCCGCCGACGAAGAGCACCACATCAGCAAGTGGGGATTCAAGGTGCCGTTCGTCTGCGGCGCGCGCAACCTGGGCGAAGCGCTGCGGCGCATCGGCGAAGGCGCGGCAATGATCCGCACCAAGGGCGAAGCGGGCTCGGGCAACATCGTCGAGGCGGTGCGGCACATCCGCGCCATCGTCGGCGAGATGCGGCACATCGCGACGCTGCGCGAGGACGAACTGATGGCCAAGGCCAAGGAGCACGGCGCGCCCTATGAGCTGATCGAGTACGTCAACAAGCATGGCAAACTGCCCGTGCCCAATTTCAGTGCGGGCGGGATTGCCACTCCGGCGGACGCGGCCCTGGTGATGCAACTGGGCGCCGAGGCCTGCTTTGTCGGCTCGGGCATCTTCAAGTCGGAAGACCCGGCCAAGCGCGCCAAGGCCATCGTCCGCGCCACGACGCACTTCAACGAGCCCGGCGTCGTCGCCGAATGCTGCGAAGAGCTGGGCGAAGCCATGCGCGGTATCGACGTCGCCAAGCTCGACCCGAAGGAGCTGCTGCAAACGCGGGGGTGGTAAAACAGCCGTCAGCCATCAGCTGTCAGTATTCGGCTGGAAGTAAACCTCTGTTCCTGGAGCGACAACGTTGAAATTCCGAGAAGTGGTAGACATGATCGAGCGAGACGGGTGGAGGTTGGTGAGGACAAAGGGGAGTCATCGGCAGTATAGGCATCCCACTAAGCCCGGGACAGTCACAATTGCTGGCAAGGCGAACCTGGATGTCCCGCCGGGAACGCTCAATAGTATCGTCAAGCAAGCCGGACTGAAAGGACAGCAGCCACGATGAAATATCTTGTCGTAATCGAAAAGGGCGAGAATAGCTTCGGCGCCTACGTGCCGGATCTGCCGGGCTGTGCCGTTGTGGGGGAAACGCGCGAAGAAGCCCTGCAGCTTATTCGCGAGGCCATCGAGCTTCATATCTCAAGCTTGCGTGAACAAGGCACGCCGGTCCCGGAGCCGGCCTCCGCCATTGAGTATGTGCAGGTTTGAGTGAGCTGGGCTGGCCGACGGGTGGCGCAGACAGGGTGCTTGTGTCCATGTTGTGAAGGTCTGACCGGGAGTTGATGGCCGACAACTGACCGCTGAATACTGACAACCGAAAGCGAGGACTCGATGACTTCCGATCCACGATATCCGATTGGCAAGTATGAGTTGCAAGACAATCTCACTGACGCGCAGCGGAGCGCGCTGATTGACCAGATTGCCGAGACGCCGGCCAAGGTGCGCGCGGCGGTGGCGGGATTCACCGAGAAGCAGTTTGACACACCCTACCGCGAGGGCGGATGGACGGTGCGGCAGTTGGTCCATCACATCGCCGACAGCCACATGAACGCTTTCGTGCGCTTCAAGCTGGCGCTGACCGAGGACGAACCGACCATCAAGACCTACCAACAGCAGAAGTGGGCGGAGACGGCGGACTCGCTCCAGGCGCCGGCGGAAGTTTCGCTGGGAGTGATCGAGGGAATTCACGCGCGCTGGACGACGCTGCTGCGCTCGCTGCACTCGGCCGACTTCGCGCGCAAATTCAACCATCCCGAACATGGCAAGATGACGCTCGAACGGCTGCTCGGCCTTTACGCCTGGCACGGCCGGCACCACACGGCGCACATCACTGGATTGCGGGAACGTATGAACTGGTAGGGGAGGGCTTTGCCCTCCCGCGGGAGCCCGGAGGGCTCCCGCTACACAGGGGGCACCACACCGCGCACATCACGAGCCTGCGCGAGCGGAGCGGCTGGTAGTGCGAGTAGGCAGTTAACCGTTCACAGTTGACAGCGAATGACCTCGCGCCTTGGTTTTGACTTTCGACCTTCGACTGTCGACTGTTAACGCTTGCGAAAATGAGCAACGCGAACACAACAGTCGGAATCCTCGCCGTCCAGGGCGATTTCGATCTGCACGCCAAGATGCTGGAGCGCATCGGCGCGGCGTGGAAACTGGTGAAGCACGCCTCGGACCTGGAGGGCGCCGCCGGGCTCATCATGCCGGGAGGCGAGAGCACGACGATGCTGAAGTTCTTCGCCAACGAGGGCATAGGTCCCGCCATTGCCGAATTTGCAGCGCAGGGCCAGCCCGTCTTCGGTACCTGCGCCGGCGCGATTCTGCTGGCCAAAGAGGTGCTGAACCCGCGCCAGGAGCACTTGGGGCTGATCGACATCAGCATCGAGCGCAACGCCTACGGCCGCCAGATCGACAGCAGTGTGCGGCGTGGCGATTGCCCGGAGCTCGCCGCGCAGCCCGTCGAGATGGTGTTCATTCGCGCCCCCATCATCCGCCGCCTGGGCGAAGACGTGCGCGTGCTCGGCCGCTCGGACGGCCTGCCGGTGCTCGTCGAGCAAGCCAACATCCTCGCGGCGACCTTTCATCCCGAACTTACTCAGGATGAAACCATCCACCGGTATTTCTTGAAGAAATTGACCCATTGAATCATTGAGCCATTTGGAGGATGCAGCCTTGTTGGTTGTCGGCATCTCG
>Ga0315282_10000307_pt1 | contig 97254 bp, 112 predicted proteins | sample YL17G07_20_MG_FD_203693 | JGI IMG/M metagenome (GOLD analysis project Ga0315282, IMG submission 203693) | Sediment microbial communities from Yellowstone Lake, YNP, Wyoming, USA - YL17G07_20 | ecosystem: Environmental > Aquatic > Freshwater > Lake > Sediment | place: USA: Wyoming | collected...
AGATATCGCCCCCGCACCGCTTCTGTGTATTCAAGTATGCTGCGTCGTGTCACCTTGCCTCCTTTCGGTAACACTATTATTGACGCAACGATATTATTTTTGGTAACACTTATTATGAGTCAATGCGTACTATTGACAATTATCTCTATAATGACTACACTAGACTTCAACTGCACTGTTTAAAGTGTGTGAAGAGGGTAGTTGCGGTATGATGAGGGCAGAGACTAAATGACGGCACTGGTAAACACCAAAAAATATAGCCAGCCAGTGCCTTTTTATTGTAGAATGTTAAAAACGTATTCTGCCCTATTTTTAAATAGCTCTATGAATATTGTTAAAACAAAGGAGGTGATACTCTATAGCAGGAATATTAGGGGAATAAATAGAAAAAATACATTAAAATATTCATAAGGGGGTACAAAATATATATATGAAGAAATCATTATTCATACTTTTAATTGCTATTTTAGTAGGTACCATGATTTTCGGGAGTTGCGCCAAGGAAGAGCCGGCACCAGCTCCTACACCAGCTCCCGCACCCGCACCGGCGCCAGCACCAGCTCCCGCACCGGCTCCTAAGCCGGCACCAGCTCCAGCTCCCGCACCGGCTCCTGCACCAAAAGCCGAAGGTGTTTATGGCGGCACATTGAGGATAGTTACCAGCGCCGGTCCCCGGATTCTGGGCGGTTCCGTGGAGCAGGGACCCATGGACTTATATGTGCTACTGGGCGGAGTGGAAAAAATAGTTGAATATAATGAGAAGCAGGAACTGGTCCCCTGGCTGGCTGAGTCCGTGAACGTTGATGAAAAAGCTCAGACGATAACTCTTAAAATAAGGAAGGGTATCAAGTGCCATGACGGCTCGGATTTTGATGCTGATACTGTCGTCTGGAATTACCAGACGCAGGTGGCTAATAAAAGGATAGGCTACATTGACCAGTTTGTTTCTATTGAAGCTGTCGACAAATTAACCGCAGTCATTCATTATACTGGCGGTTATAATAACCAGCTTATTATGGGCTGGTTCTGGTCGCCGCCCATGTGGTCTAAGGCAGCCTGGGAAGCCGCCGGCGGCGGCGAGAAAAGCATGGAGTGGGCGCGAAGCCATTTCTCCGCCACGGGGCCTTTCAAACTGGCTGAGTACAAACGTGACGTTGACCTGATATTGGACAGGTTCGATGACTACTGGGGACCCAAGCCATATCTCGACAAGCTAAAGTACATCTTCATTCCCGATACGGTGACTGCCTCAGCCATGATGCAGGCGGGAGAGGCAGACTGGTGGCTGGGTGCTCTAATAAACGACCAGCTCAATCTGGTGAAAAAGGGTCTTATCATGAAGAGCGGTACCGGTGGTTTTACCGCTATGATCCCTAATAACGCTGCTCCGACATCGAAGTGGAAGGATAAGAGATTGGCCGAGGCGTTAGAATACGCCCTCGATAAACCGGCGATTGCCGGGGCCCTCGGGCAGGGCAGATATCAAGCTATGACGATGCTGGCGCTAGAAGGTAAGATGGGTTATGACCCAACCTTTGAGGGCCGCCCCTACAATCCGGCGAAAGCCAAGCAGTTGCTGGCCGATGCGGGTTATCCCAATGGCGTCAAAGTCAAGCTGCTGGTCGTGCAGGGTAATCTGGACCTTCCCCAGGCGATAAAACGCTATCTTGACGATGTAGGCATGACCGTTGATATCGACATCGCCGACCCGGGCCGATATTATGGAAGCCTCTTACTACAGGGCTGGGATGACCTTATATTGTGGGCTGGAGGCGGATTGGGTGACACGCTGGCGGTTTTCCATACGAACTTCGGCGATCAGCCGTTGACCAGGATGGCGGCGGCCAGCTATGTGATACCTCCCGACCTGTTAGGTTTATCTAAGGATTCGCGCACCTATTCTGACCGCGCCGGCCAGGAAGAGGCTGCCCGAAAAATTGTCAGGTGGATTGCTGATAATGCTTTTATTATCCCGATTTACCAGACTCCTGGTTCGTATGTAATTCAGCCCTGGGTCCATTGCACCTTCCTCACGGAAGGCGGCTTTACCTTCTATTTCGGAAAGTACTGGATGGAAAAACACTAAATATAAGGATATACCTTGAGAAAAACCAAAGGAGGCAAGTTGATAGTGAAAAAGATACTATTCATTCTAATAACTGTTATCGTGATTGGTGGTCTGTTCGTCGTTGGTTGCGCTAAGGAAACGACGCCGGCTCCAGCTCCCACGCCAGCACCAGCACCGGCCCCGGCCGCACCAACACCAGCCAAGCCCGCGCCAACACCGGCTGCACCGGCTCCGTCACCTGCTCCAGCACCGAAACCAGCCGCACCTGCCGCCGGTCAACCGGTACGCGGCGGCACACTAAGAGTAATTGGCGGAACAGGTCTGGTCGACCTGGGCTACCCACCCAAAATGAACCCGACTGATGAAGCTACCGCTAAATATTACACCGAGGCTCTGGTAAGCTGGGAAATGAATGGAAATTTTACCCCGGAACTGGCGGAAAGTTGGGACCTTGACCAGGCGAAAAAGACCATCACCTTTCACCTGAGAAAGGGTGTCAAGTTCCATGACGGGACGGACTTTAATGCCGAAGCCGTAAGATATATCGCACAGCTGAGGATAGATTCTAAAAGAATGGTCGACGCTAAGTATATAGATTCGCTTCAGGTCCTTGACGATTATACTTTCCGGTATAATCTCAATACGTGGATTAACCCGGCTAAAGCGCTGCACTCCTGGGCTTACGGCGTCACCATATACTCGCCAACAGCGTTAAAAGAGAAAGGCGAGGAATGGAACACAACACACTACGTCAGTACGGGTCCATTCAAGTTCGACGGCTTCGAGCGTGATGTGTTCCTGAAAATAGTGAGGAATGAAAACTACTGGCGCGGACCGCAATACCCATACCTGGACGCTATCGAAATCAAGATGTTTGCCGATACGACCACGATGTCAGCCGCGCTGCAGGCGGGCGAGGGAGACACCTGGGGCGCTCCAATAAAAGAAGCCCTTGACCTGCAGAAAATGGGTCTAAAACTTATCACGCAGCCAGGTATGTACACTGAAATCGTTCCCGATAACAAAACGCCCGGCTCGGTATGGGCGGATAAGAGAGTGCGTGAAGCCCTGGAGTATGCCATGGATCGGCCGGCATTGGCACAGGGGCTCGGCTATGGTAAATTTATACCCATGAAGATGCTGGCTCCCGAGGGCAGCACCGGCTACAACCCCGATTTTCCGGAACGTTCGTATAACCCGGCTAAGGCCAAACAGCTCTTAGCTGAGGCCGGCTATCCCAATGGCTTTAAAACCAAGATGCTTGTCTTTCAGGGCAATCTTGACCTGCCCCAGGCGATACAGAAGTATGCTGCTGACGTGGGCATCGATATCGAGTTGGACGCTGCCGACCCCGGCAGGTTCTTCGGAGCGCTATTCGCGACCGGTTGGGGCGGCGGCTTGCTGCAATGGATGGTCCCGGTTGACCCGGAGTTCGCCATCGGCTGGCTGGTCCATTTCGGCAAGGAGCCGATAATCTTTTATTCCAGCCTGCAATGGCCCGATAAATACTGGGAGTTAAATGACAAGTTCTATTTTGCACCCACCATCGCGGAGGGACGTCAGGCTACCAAGGATATGATGACCTTCGCCAGCGAGGAAGCCCAGCTTATTCCGCTTTTCGATACAATATCAACATATGTCGTGCAACCCTATGTTCATTCCGAATATCTCCAGCATCACTTCATGACCTACGACTCGTACAATTGGTGGATGGAGAAACACTAGTTAGCTAAATAGTAAGCCGGGTGATTCGCCTTCCGAAAATAGATTAAGACGAGGGTGAATCACCCGGCCTAGAATCTAAGTTATAAATAATCTGAATAACTTAACTCAGTTATTTGGGTCTAATTCTTTTGTCTTGTGATGAACAAGAATTCCGATTTATCCGGAATAGATACTAAGAGATTCTTCGAGGTTCGACGTGACCGCGTATATTATTCGCCGAGTGCTTTGGGCAATAGTTATTCTTATCATGTTAACCCTGCTCGTTTTCTTTTCCATGCGTTTACTGCCAGGTGACCCGATTATCATTTACGTAGGCCAGAGCCAGGGGTTGATAGGTATGGCCCCGGAAGCGCTGGATAAACTCAGGGCGGAATATGGGCTGGATAAACCGATAATGGTGCAATATTTCAACTGGGTAGGTGGTATCTTCCGGGGTGACCTGGGAAAATCAATAACCTATCATGATGACGTAGCCAAGCTTATGCTCAAGCGCTTCCCGATAACCATATACATCGGTGCGATTACGTTTGTCGTTGCCACCATCCTGGGTGTCCTGGGAGGAATGTTTGCGGCACTGCGTAGAGGGAAACTAGCCGACCAGATAGTAACGCCTTTGTCATATATCGGCATATGTATTCCTATTTTCTGGCTGGGGGTTCTGATGATATATGCCTTTGGCCTCAAGCTTCACTGGCTGCCAACCAGCGGTTATACCTCACCATTCAAGGATTTCTGGATGAGCACCAGACAACTGGTTATGCCGGTTATTTGTCTTGCCATTGCCGATATTGCGGCATTATCGCGTCAGATGCGGTCTAGTGTCCTTGAGGTTGTCCGGCAGGACTATATTCGCACCGCCTGGTCCAAGGGCTTGAGTGAACGCCTTATCGTAATCAAGCATATGTTGAAAAACAGTCTCATCCCGGTTATTACCCTGATGGGCTTCGCTATCGGTATGATTTTTGGCGGTTCGGTTCTGATTGAGTCCGTTTTTAATATTCCCGGCATGGGCAGGTTGATGGTGACCAGCATCTTTGCCCAGGACTACGTAGTTGTTCAGGCATGTACTCTCATATTTGCCATTATTGTGTTAGTCAGTAATTTAGTTGTGGATATGTCCTACGGCTGGCTGGACCCCAGGATACGGTACGGTTAGGAGACTTATAGCATGGTAACAGCACCGGACACCAGCACGGAGTTCAAAGAAGCTCCACCCCGCGTCAGCGAGTGGCGACGCTTCCGCAGGGTATTTTTTCAACGCCGGATTGTTATCCTCGGGCTCCTGGTACTGTTGCTGCTGGTATTTGTTGCCATTTTTGCCGCTTGGCTGGCTCCGTACAGTCCTTATGACCAGAATATGAGAGGTACTTTGCAGCAGCCGAATAAAGCCCATCTTCTGGGCACTGATGCGATTGGCAGGGACACCTTGAGCCGGCTCATCTATGGCACTAGGACAGCACTTATAGTAGGCTTTACCACCGTCGGGATTGCGGTCTTTGCAGGTATCTTGCTGGGGCTAATAGCCGGGTACTTCGGCGGTGCTATCAATATGATAATCATGAGAATCATGGACCTGCTGATATCCTTCCCAATGATTATCCTTGCCCTTTTCATCGCGGCATTACTCGGCGGCGGCATTCAGAACATTATCATTGCCCTGGGCATCGGTTCGCTACCTGGATACGCCAGGGTAATGCACGGGCTGACTCTCAGTATCCGGGAAAACGACTATGTTATGGCCGAACGGGCCATGGGCTCCAGTAATATGCGCACCATGTTCTCTCACATCCTGCCGAATGCCCTGCCACCGATGATAGTGCTTATTACGCTGCAGCTGGGGGGCATTATTCTGGCCGAGGCCGGTCTCAGTTATCTTGGCATTGGTATCAAACCACCTGGCGCGGCCTGGGGTGCCATGGTCAATGACGGCTACCGTTATCTACTGACAAATCCAATGCTTTCCTTCGCACCCGGTATTGCCATCATGCTGGTGGTGTTCGCCTTTAATCTGGTGGGCGACGGCCTGAGAGATGCCCTCGACCCCCGGCTGAGGGGTACGCTCTAGACGCTCCTGCGCCTTCGTAGTCGAACCTTTCATCATCACGGTTTTTGCCCCCTAACATTAGAGAGTGTATCTGGCGTTGCACATGTATTTTGCTCCCGATATGGTAGAATATTGAAGATAGATTTTACCTGGGTATAAATACCAGTTTAAGGAGGCAAGACTTGGAAGAAAAAATCGTCTATTTCGAAGAACCGGGCATGGGTAATACCGAAACGACCCTGCAGCTTGCTGCTGAGAGGGCTAAGGCGCGCGGCATTAAGAAAGTCGTACTCGCTTCGACAACGGGTAACACAGCGCGCACGGCTGCCAGGATCTGGGCGAAAAAAGGAATTAAAATCGTGGTGGTGCCGCATCAATTCGGATTTATGGGCATGCGGTTCCCCCCGGAACTGGTAACGGAGCTAGAAAAACAGGGACATACCGTTCACTTCGGGACGATGCTGTTTCATACCGAACACCTGTACGGCGTGAACACACCCACAGTCATGGCTAACCTGTTGCGAACCTTTTGCCAGGGCATGAAGGTCTGCGTCGAGATTATTTTCATGGCGACCGATGGCGGACACGTGGATGTCGGTGAACAGGTTGTGGTAGTAGCTGGTTCCGGGCGTGGGGCTGATACGGCTGTCGTGGCGATAGCGGCTTCTTCGACGCGTCTGGGCGAGCTTCATATTACCGAAATAATCTGTAAACCTCTCCAGACCAAGCAGGGCCCACCTCCGCAAATGCCACCCCCGCAGATGCCCCCTCCCGAGAGGAAGCCTTAGGTACCTGCTATTTTAAATACGAATGACCGGGTATCATAAAGGAAAATCCGTAAGCTGCTACTTTTATGTTTCTGGAGGTGCATATGATTATCGTCACCAGGAGAGTTAATGTAGATACGAATGCGCTCGTCGATGAGGGGTTTGTTTCTATTTATAATATCACCCCAAAAATTCAGCAGCAGGTAGCCGAAACATACGTTACTAATGGCACTGTAACCGTATTTCTGCCCGGTACGACCGCGGCTGTCGCCACCATCGAATATGAAGAAGGCCTGCTCTCCGACTTTAAGAAGATGTGGTCGCGCATTGTGCCCAGCGAACTGGTCTACACGCATAAATTTCTCTGGGAAGAGAATAACGGATATTCTCATGTTCGGGCTTCACTGATGGGTGCGTCTCTGGTGGTCCCTCTGGTTAATAAAAGGTTGACACTGGGGCAATATCAGCAGGTAGTGTTATTAGAGTTTGATAACAGGGCCAGGTCGAGGCAGGTTATCCTGCAATTCATGGGTGAATAGACTCTTTCTGTTTTTCAAGATGTATCCTGAACACTAGAGGTTTAGTAGACCTAGGATTTATCGGTTGAATTTTAAGAAGCTGAAGTTTATAAAATTTATAGCCATCGGGATTGGTATTCTCCTGGTGATATACGTCGGCCTGTCGGCATACGGTGCCAGGGAAGCCATGGAAATACCCCGTCTCCCCCTCGTTTATTCGCCGGCTTCGCTGGAGCTTGCTTATGAAGACGCCTCTTTTCAGAGTCGCGGTGACGGCGTCGTCCTTAAAGGGTGGTACGTACCCGGTATAAAGAATTCTGTTATCATGATTGTGCACGGCGGATTTCAAAACCGTGTTGATGATAATGTTGATACGCTGGGGCTGACGCGCGCTCTGGTAAAAACAGGCTACAGCGTTCTTTTATTCGACCTGCGGGGCAGGGGTGAATCGGAGGGCAAGGGGTTAGCACTATCCAATATCGATCTGGACATTGGCGGGGCGATGGACTATCTCAAAGGCAGGGGATTCAGCACCGAGAACATCTGTATACTGGGGTTTTGTTCCGGGGCGGCTTCGGCATGCATCTTTGCCAGCCGGAATAGCCTCGGTGCTCTGATACTGGATGGCTGTTTTATCGATATCCCCACCGAGGTTGCCCGGCAGGCCGCCTCGATAGGACTGCCGGAATTCCTGGCGTATTTCTTTATGCCGGGAGGATTGTTTTTCACGCATGTGCTTTATGACTATGACATGGTGAATCCCATTGACGTTATTCCTGATGTTGCCTGCCCGATTCTTTTTATTCATGAAGAAAACGATGAATTTATCAGGTGGCAAGAGACTCTCGAGCTATTCAGGGCTTCCGGTAACCCGTCGAATGAGGTATGGGAGGTCAGCTATGCCCAGCACAGCCAGGCGTTCCGGACTCACCCGATGGAGTTTATAGAAAAGGTGGATACATTCCTTTCCTCAAGAGCCAAAGAAATAATGGTTAAGTAGAAGGTGTTTAGAAATAATTTGTTGTCATTCCAGCGTAGGCTGGAATCCACTTATAATGATATTTGTAATGATAGAATCCAACTTTCTGGATTCTGGCCTTCGCCAGAATGACAAACCTTAAATTGTCATTCTCAACGAATGTTTCTCTAATCCTTAATTGAGGTGATTATCATAACTAAGGTTTAGTCCATGCTCGGGCCGACCAGAGGCTGATATCGGGCTGCCTGAGAAATAACCTCTTGCTGTTCCTTCTTGTTCAGAGGTTTGAACCTGTTAGCAGCATCTATAATCATCGGCCAGAGCTGTAGTTCGCCGGGCAGCACCGCGGCAGTGATGTCCTGACTCAGCGTATACCAGAGGCTTTTTTCTATTTCTTCCGCCTTATCAAAAGGCTCGTACCAGGTATTATAAGGGTGCGACCTTGCCTGAGGGCCTTCCCAGGCGCGTTTCGCCACGGACTTGATGGCCATGACGCCCACGTCCTTCTGGCGGACCGTTTTAAGCAGCGGCGGGAAGTTGTTCCAGTCGGTAATATGAGCGGCATGTACCCGATTCAGAGGAAACAGCACGGTATCGAAGTCAAAGCGCTGCAGAGCCTCATTCTGGAGTGGGGGATTATGCCCGGTGATGCCGATAAAGCGCACCAGTCCCTGCTCTCTGGCCTCCAGGATGGCTTCGAGGGCGCCCCCGGGTCCGAGGACGGTGTTCAGGATCTTGATATCGTCAACGCCATGCAACTGAAACAGGTCAAAGCGGTCGACCCTCAGAGTATCCAGAGACCGGTTCAGGCTTTCCCAGGCGCCGGTTTTACTGCGCTCGTGCGTCTTGCAGCCGAGGAAGAACTCTTTCCCGTTTCTTTTGAACCATGAGCCGATATGTTTTTCCGCCTGCCCGTAGAGCGGCGAGACATCGATGTGATTAATGCCGTTGTCCATGGCCATTTCCAGGGCGACATCGGCCTCTTTCTGGCTAATCCGATAAAGGGCAAAGCTCCCGAAAATCAGGATACTGCTCATGTGGCCTGTCTTGCCCAGTCTTCTCGTTTCCATATTGACCTCCTGATGAACTCAGTCTTCCTTGCCGGTCGCCCGCGTATAGGTGGTCCCGTTGCCGCTAGTAAAGAAGAGGATGGGGCTATCAATCCTGCGGAAGGAGATGGGGCCATGTGACAACCCCCGCGGGGCAAAAACAATCGTGCTCTTGGTGAGGAGATACTGCTCGTCTTCCAGCCATATCTCGACTTCTCCGCCGAGTTCCCGGGCATTTCCCCGGTAATTCCCGAAAAAGCCGAGGATTTCATCGAAATCATGGCCATGGGCTATTTCGATATTCGTGGGGGCCGTCCCGTGCTTGTCCACCATCCAGACGGCATCGAAGTAAAGGGTTCCCTTAGCTATAGAGTCGTTCAGGGACAGAACATGCGCGGAATCCGTATAATTACCGGCTTTTCGCTGGTCTTCCAGCCTTTTCAAGAATCCCGGAGGTGGCGGTTGTTTCGGTCTTATATCTTCCGTAATGACATATTTTGCATACTTTTTTTCAGGCATATATTCTCCTATTGTAATATTGATGTGACCGAATAAGTGATTATAATCATATCCTGATTTCGCGGTCAACTTTCTGGCTTTGTTTATGTAATTCTCTCGCTGTTTCTCTATCTAACGGGTTTTTATTTAAGGTATAATGGGTAAAATAATGCAAGGGGGGAGAGTGAGAAATGAAAGCTGATAACATAACAGGGCAGGTTGCGGGTTTGATTGACCTGGTGGACTATCAGACGGGTTCTATCGTCAGCAGGACGATTATCGATAAAGCCACGGGGACCTTGACTCTGTTCTCCTTCGATAAAGGGCAGGGACTGAGCGAGCATACGGCTCCTTTCGACGCCATGGTTTATGTTTTCGATGGAGAAGCCGAGGTTACCATAGCCGGTAAACCGCTTCTGGTAAAGAAAGAAGAAATGGTCATTATGCCGGCCAACCAGCCCCATGCTTTAAGGGCAGTAAGCAGATTTAAAATGATGTTGGTGATGATAAAGTCCTGAAATGTGGGCTGACGTAGTTTTAATACTGGGCTCGTATCTTCTCGGTGCGGTGCCTCACCTGTCTCTCCTGGCGAAGCTCCGGCATGTGGAGCTTGACGGGGACTTCCATCAGAATCTCTGGAGCCGGGCGGGCAAAGTCACCGGGGTGCTCGGTTTAATGGGAGAATTTGTCAAAGGCATCCTGCCGGTGTTAATAGGTAAGGCCCTCGACTTTAATTTAGCTATAGTCGCTATCGCCGGGCTGGCCGCTGTCTGTGGCCAGATGTGGCCGGTATTTTCCAAATTCGACGGAGAAAAGGGCAACAGCATCGCCCTGGCTATGGCCATGGCATTAGTCCCAAAATCTGGCCTCATTGCACTTATCCCTGTTATTATAGCTGTATTAATCAGGACGATACCGCGATTAGTAGCTAAGTCATCAGGTGAGAAAGCCATCGTCGGTGGCGTTCCCAGTATAAGTTTGCCCCTGGGGATGGCTACCTGCTTTCTGATGTTACCGGTTATTGCCTGGTATTTCGGAGAGCTGCCGGAAATAGTCTGGTGCTTAGGCGCCCTTTTTATTCTGCTCATGATAAGAAGGCTTACCGCCGGACTGCGCCATGATTTGAAAGCTGGTGGTGATGTCAAAAGGATATTGATAAACCGTTTACTTTTTGACCGCCCTACGGCCGCGTGGCGGCAATAATTCGGGGTGGTGGGCATATGAGTATAGAGTATCCCGGTAGTTAAAAGGGTAAAAATTTTCTCCTTCTCATCGTCATCGGAATTATCGAAGTCCATATTTACAGGTTTGCGCAGTCACCGGCACCAGACCAGCATTGCTCCTGATTCATTGCGCAAGAAACTTATAAATTTGCATTTAAATGCAAATTTGCGTATAGTTACAGATGTTATGTTACTCAAGCCTGTTGAGGAGGTGTGAAATGCTGGATGAACTCGGACAGAAAATAATCGGGGAACTGCAGGAAGATGCCCGGCAGAGTTTCCGGGAAATCGGACGGAAACTGAAGGTATCGGAGGGAACCGTACGCAACAGAGTCAGGAGTCTGGTAAATAGCGATACCTTGAAGATTAGCGCCATACCCAATCCTGAAAAGCTGGGGCTGAATTTCATGTGTATCATGTGCATCCAGGTAAAAGTAGGCTCCGCCGAAAGGGTTGAACAGTTGCTCATAAAAAACCCGAACGTTTATTACCTGTGCGGATGCACCGGTAATTTTGATATTATCGGGATTTTTGTTTTTCATACCCCTGCGGAGTTTGATGAATTCGTTAAGAATGTCATCGCCAACATACCGGAAATTAACAGGACAAGCACTTTTGTCGTTATGCACATTTCCAGGAGTCCCTGGGAACATAATCTGGACATAGCGGCACTCAGTAAATCTTAAATGCTCCAGGCCTCGTAATTTCAAAAACGACCGTTGGCTCCTGAAAAGAGGTAGTATTTTGTCGGGAACAAAAACTTCTAAACCCCGTATATTCGTAGGATGGTGGTCAGTCCTTTTCATCGGTATCGTATCCGGCCTGGGTCATGGCTTCAATACCTACGGAATTTCCGTATTTTTTAAACCGATTGCGGCCGAGCTGGAGTTGAACCGGGCTTATACGTCACTGGCGGCCGGGATTGGAAGGCTTGAAGGCGGTATTACATCACCGCTGGTGGGCTGGCTCTCTGATAAATTTGGCCCTAGGTGGATTGTTATCATCGGTATCTGCATCGCCGCCTCAGGCATGATATTCATGAACTTTATCACCGAGGTATGGCAATACTACGTCGCCTGGGGAGCCATGATAGGACTGGGGCTTAATATCGGCCTGACCGTCGCCTGTGACAAGATGATTAATGACTGGTTCATACGGCGAAGGGGCATGGCCCAGGGCATCAAGTTTGCCCTTATCAGTGTCTTCGGTATCGTTGTACTGCAGGCAATCACTCCACTGATAGAAATTCATGGCTGGCGATTCGCCTGTCTTATCTGGGGTTTGATAATGTTTGCCAGCGTTCTATTTGCTTTCATGTTGATAAAACCTCAGCGTCCGGAATACTACGGCTTACTTCCTGATGGTGCTGAGTTCAGCCCGGGAACAGAAAAAGACAGAAAGGAAATGATAGAACAGGGTATCAGCTATGCCTCGAGCTTACAGGAGACAGAATATACGTTTAAACAAGCCTTGAGGACAAAAACTTACTGGTTGCTCGTCGTAGGTTTTACCGTGCATAACTTCATCGCCGGCGGTTTTAACGTACATGTCTACCCCTTTTTAACTGATATCGGAATCGCCGAAGCCACCGCGAGCGGCTTGATGGGGATGATGGTCTTTTTTATGATACCTTCCAGATTCTTCGGCGGCATTATCGCCGACCGTATTCCCAAGCGATACCTTCAACTCCTGTTAGTAGGAGCATTTCTGTTGCAGGTAATCGGGATAAGCACTTTCCTGTACAGTCGGAGTATGGTATCGGTCTATGTGTTGCTGGCATGTCATGGATTCAGTTCAGGGGCGGTAACCCCCATTATTATCCTCGTACTGGGACGCTACTTCGGGAGGAAGGCTTTTGGCTCGATACTCGGCACGATGATAGCATTCCTGGCTCCGATGGGGCTTCTATCTCCCGTATATTACGGCTGGGTATTCGATACTTACCTCAGCTATGACACCGCTTTTATCACGGCTCTGGTAATGGCGGCAATAGCTGTAGTTGCTACGTTTTTTGTACGCGCTCCCCAACAACCTGCACATGACGCCGGCATTTCTCTCTAACTGGAAGTCATAATGAGCTTCTATCAAGGTATTCGGGTAAAGCTCGTGTTATTGACATCATGAGGAAATAACGGTTAATATCTAATAGGAGAAACATATGGTTGTACCTCGTAATGTATTAGAGGAAAGAAGGCGAGTCATCTTAAAACGCCGCCGGATAACCTGGCTGACGACGCTCAGTGTTGTCTGTTTACTGATAGTTTTTCTCATTTTGTACCAGTTTACCGACGTCATTTTCGGGATATCCGAAAACACACAATCGGTGCCGCAGAGCGGCGAATGGGCTATGTTCCGCCGTGACCCGACCCATACCGGCGCCGTTGATTCGAATGGTATCTTGCCCACGGGAACACTGAAGTGGACGTTTGCCACCGATGGTGCCATCCATTCATCACCGGCGATTATTGATGGGACGGTGTATGTCGGTTCCAGGGATAGCCATATTTATGCTCTGGATGCAGTCACTGGTGAAAAGCGCTGGGCATTCAAGACAGGCAGCTGGGTAGAATCCTCGCCGATTGTCGTTAATGGGGTTGTCTATTGCGGCTCAAACGACGGTAATCTTTATGCGCTGGATGCTAACACGGGTACAAGACTCTGGTCCTTCTCGACGCGTTATGCCATCAGGTCATCGCCGGCCATAGCTGATGGCGTGGTTTACATCGGCTCTGATGATTATAATGTTTATGCTGTAGATGCTGCTAAGGGAACGGAACTCTGGCATAGAACGGCAAACAACCTGGTTATATCATCGCCGATTATTACCGAAGGTATCGTCGTTGTCGGCTCCGTTGACGGGACGTGTTATACCTTAAATGCTAAAAACGGCAGGCCTCGCTTGCAGTACCAGGCGCACTCTTCTATTGTAACGTCTCCGGCGGTAAAGGATGGCGTCGCTTATTTCACCAGTTCGGGGGGTTATTTGTATGCCATTGACATCGCGGCAAAAAACTGGCCTCTGGAAAATAAACTCAGGGTTTTCTGGCAAGCGCTCTATATCTACGGCGCGGCACCAAAGCCTCCGAATTCTTCTGGCTTTCTGTGGCTGTATCCGCTCGGGTGGGGAGTGAGGACAAGTTCATCTCCGGCGGTGGTAGACAATACCCTCTATCTGGGTGCGGGGGATAGCTTTTTAGCGCTGGATATCAATACGCAAAAGCCGCAGTGGACATTTAAAGCTGGTAATACCATAGTTTCTTCGCCCGCGGTTGTGGGCACGACTATCTATGTCGGCGGTCAGGATGGAAAGCTCTATGCCCTGGATAGAGCTACCGGCGAAAAGCTCTGGGAAAGCTCTACCGGAGACGAAATTACATCATCACCCGCCGTAGCTAACGGAATGGTTTATGTCGGCTCGCACGATGGCAAGTTGTATGCCTTTAACTAGCCAGCCAGAGAGATACACCGGGTTAATTTATTCACCACTCCTCAAGTTGACAATTAGTCAGTGATGAAATATATTCTGCAACGATGTGTATATTTCTGATTCTACTTTTTCCCGATTATTTTCTCTATCAAGGAGGTTATTATCATGAAATCCAGTTCATCTATCCGAACGATAAAGGAGTTATCGCATGAAATTAACGTTTACCATGAAGCTGATGTTGTCGTTGTCGGTGGCGGACCGGGAGGACACTCGGCCGCCGTGGCCGCAGCCCGGAACGGAGCCAGGACAATACTCATAGAGAGGTACGGGCATCTGGGAGGCATGGCCAGCGGCGGACTGGTCATCCTCATCCCGCATATGAGTGACGGCGGTAAAGAGCCGCGGATAGCCGGCCTCTGCCTAGAATGGATGGATAGGCTGGGGAAAATCACCGGCGGCATGTCCGGGCCAAAACTGGAGGAACTTGGGTCGACCGACCCCGGAACGCTCGCCCGCTGGAAGAACCATTTTTCTACCGTGGTCGATGGTAAAATCCGGCTGTCCTGGACCGTGGACCCGGAAATGCTGAAATGTATTCTTAATGACATGGTGGAGGAAGCCGGTATTAAACTGTCCTTGCACTCCTGGGGCACCCAGGCTATCGTCGATAAGGGTAAGGTCCAGGGCGTTATCTTCGAGAGTAAATCAGGCCGGCAGGCGGTACTGGGTAAAGTTATTATCGACGGTACGGGTGACGCCGACCTTTTGCCATCGGCCGGGGCAGAATTCGATGGCGCTATAGACCCCAAGCTCAGGAGTTCCATGTTGGCACTGGTTTTTCGCGTGGGGAACTGTGATTTCAAGAAGTATAATGATTTCAGAGAAGCCAACCCCAAGAAAGCTCAAGAGCTTATGGGCGGGTTGAGGGAAGCTGCCGGGACGTTTTTCCTGCCTATCGCGGGACATCGTAACGATGTCGTCTGGGTGAATAATTGGATACCCGGTTTGAGTTCGACAAGCGTTGCTGACCTCACCAAACTGGAGGTCAGCGTACGCAAAATGATGCGCAAGGGACATGAGTTTATGGAGAAGAATCTCCCCGGCTTCGAGAACAGCTTTATTCTGGATACGGCTTCTCAGACAGGGACGCGCGGCAGTCGCCGGCTGGTCGGTGAATATATCGTTACTGCGGAAGACATGAATTCCAGCAAAAAGTTTGATGATACTATAGCCGTTATTCCGAAGATAGCGCCGGGCGGGTCCGGCACCTGCTCCTATATTCCTTACCGCGCTTTGATACCCGTCAAGGTGGATGGACTTCTTGTAGCCGGGCGTAGTTTCTCGTCGGATAAAATTGCTAACGATAGTATGAATCTGATACCGCACTGTTGTGCCATGGGAGAAGCCGCCGGGACAGCCGCCGCTTTAGCCGTAAAACAGGGAATCAGCCCTCGCAAGCTTGATTATAAGCTTTTACAGAAGACATTACTCAAGCAGGGCGCGGCCCTGCCGGGTATCAAGGTAAATTAACCGTTTTATTGCCATGAGGTTAGAATGACATTAAAATACTGCTAAACACACCCTCCGACTTCCCACTTGAATAAAGCCCTGTAAAGGCTTATGATGTATCAGGCTAGGGAGAAAAGCTAAATATGCAAATAAGAAAAACATATACGGTAGTTAGCCCGGAGTTGCTCTATGCGGAGATAAGGGACTTTACGCTTAAGCAGGGGGCGACCCTGGGCGAGAATAAAATGGATACCTATACTCTCCCCGACGAATCGGCTTCATTCATTACCCGGGGTACTCTCACCTTCAATATGAAGGACAAGGCGGGAAATGTGGAAAAAGAATGCCTCCGGGCGCATATCGTGGGCATGGCACGAGGCGAAACGAAGCTGATGATTGATGTCGATGAAAAGCTTTTCCCGCAGGAGAAGCTCTCCGCCCTTCAAACCGACCTCGACTTTATCTTTGGCAGTTATGAGGTAAAGTAACTTTCTTTTTCCCCGGGATTCAAGTAATCATACATCGATTTTATCTACCCGTTTTCCGCGTGGTTTATTCGTAAGCAGTATAAAATCGGGAGGACTATAGTGGCAATTCAAAACGATGTGTATGATAAGTTAGCTGAAAAGTATCGTTTAGTTGGTGATGCCCATTTCCTCGAATTACTTAAAATGTTACTGACACCGGAAGAGGGGATATACCTCATCGAGCTATCCAAACCGAAAACCCCCGCGGAACTGGCGCAAAAACTCAACCTTGACGAAAAAACCGTCGCCGCTAAGATGGATAATCTCGCCCGTCGCGGCCTGCTTTTTCGTGGCAAGACTCAATATCTCGCCTGGATGGATGCCCACCAGCTTAAAGCCCGCGTTATGTTCAGTGCGGAAGAATACACCCCTCCGGGTTTGTTGGAGCTAAGGAGGCGGGATGAGCGCTATGTCACCTCACCTTATGCCGAGATTCACGGCTGGTTCAAATTGTTTGAAATGACCGGGAAACCGCTCATCAGGGTTATTCCAGCGCGGAAAGCTATTGCTGCCAACCCCAAAATCCGACCCGACCAGGTCCTGTGGTACGAGAATATCGTGGAGATGATGAAAAGAGCCGACAAAATAGGCGTGGTTGATTGCGATTGCCGTAGAATCTATCAAAGATGTGATAAGCCGCTGTTGACCTGTCTCCATTTCGGCAATATGGTCGACTACGAAGTGGAGAGGGGCGGCAGGATGAAAGCCATCACCCTCGAAGAGGCAATCGAGATTTGTGATGAATCCGAAGAAGCCGGGCTGGTGCACAACTCTCCAGGCAACAATGCTTCTCTTTCGGGTGTTATCTGCAATTGCTGTTCTGACTGCTGCTCAACGTTTGAACCCGCCCTGCAATCCGGCAGGATAAGTGAGATTGTCGCCCCCAGCCGCTTTCAAGCTATTGTTGACCCGGAGCTATGCAAGGGTTGCCAGACATGCTTCAAGCGTTGTCCCTTCGGCGCTATCGAGATGCTGGAGGTTGCCGGCTCCGATAAGCTGAAAGCTTCAGTCAATAAGGAGAAATGCCTTGGGTGTGGTGTCTGTGTGGTCGGGTGTAAACAAAAAGCGTTGACGTTTGAACTTGTCAGACCCCCGGAATTTATCCCCCCCAAACCTGATTTCGGGCAACCCCTCGTATTCAGCGTCTACTGATAAAATCTTTGTTAGCTATAAGGTGACTAAAACTACTGGCGATATGCTATAATACCAAATTAACAGGTATTTATACTATGCAAGCAGTTGAAGTCAGTCATGTAGTCAAGTCCTATGCAGATAAGGTCGCCGTTGACGACCTGTCTTTCGCTGTCGGCCAGGGTGAGATATTCGGTCTGATTGGCCCCAACGGTGCGGGCAAGACGACCACCATCAAGATGATGATGGACATCATCAAGCCGGATTCGGGCGAGGTGACTATCCTCGGCGAGAAGCTGAGTGAAGCGACTAAAAACAGGCTTGGCTACATGCCCGAGGAAAGGGGACTGTATAAAAAGCTGAGTGTCATCGACGCTATCAGCTACCTTGCCTCTCTCAAGGGTATGGACAGGCGCTCGGCTGTGGAAAAAGCCAATACGCTGCTCAATCGTACCGGTATGCTCCCGCACGAAAGAAAGAAAACAGAAGAATTGAGCAAGGGCATGGGACAGATTATCCAGTTCATCGTTACTATCATCCATGACCCCCAGCTGATTATCCTGGATGAACCCTTTGCCGGCCTCGACCCGGTTAACACCGAGTTATTGAAAGGGATGCTCTTAGACCTGAGGAATCAGGGTAAAGCCATAATTCTGAGCACGCACCAGATGAATCAGATAGAGGAGCTTTGCGACCGTATCTTAATGGTAAACAACGGCCGCGCCATCCTTTACGGGGACCTGAGTGAAATCAAGTCGAGATATCAGAATAATGCCGTCCTTCTGGATATTAAAGGGGAGCTGGGCGATGTGCCGGGAGTTACCGAGAAGCGCACTCACAAAGGCTACGTTGAGCTGGTCCTCGATGGAAAGACAACCCCTCAACAGCTCCTGGAGCGATTGGTAAGCCGCGGAACGATAATCAATCGCTTTGAGATAGCTACTCCTCCGCTGAATCAGATATTCCTGGAGGTGGTGGGGAAAAGCCATGAATAAAACGCTTTTGATATTCAGGCATGAATTCCTTTACACGATAAAACGGACGGGCTTTATTATCATGACGCTTATCGTCCCGCTTATCGCCCTGCTGGCTATCGGAGTTTATCATGTCGTATCAGGCATCGTTAAGCCGTCAGCGGAAGAGGTAAAAATCGGCTATGTCGATAAATGGGGGGGATTCGACCAGTATACCCGCCAGGGTAACCTGACGCTGGTGAGTTACGATACACCGGATGACGCTAATAAGGCGATGGTCAATAAAGATATCAAAGAGTATTTCGTCATTACACTGGATTATGCCTCGACCCGAGTGATGAACCGCTATACCCTGGAAAAACAGCTTACCGCACCTCCCGCCACCATTGCGGCAATTAAGAATTTCCTCTCAAGCAATATGCTGGCGGGAAAAGTACCCCAGGCCACCATAGACCTGGTCGAAGCACCCTTGTATCTGGTTACTATCAAGCTTACCGAAACCGGCGCCGTGGCCCCGGAGCAGGGAGGGTTCGGCAATCTTATTATTCCCGGGATTTTCAGCCTGCTACTTGTGCTCTCCATCACCTTCTCTTCCAGCTATCTGCTTCAGGGGCTGGGAGATGAGAAGGAGAGCCGCCTTATTGAGGTATTGTTGTCCTCCGTTTCCACCCGCCAACTGCTCACCGGCAAGGTCCTGGGACTCGGCGCTGCCGGGCTGGCACAGGTAGTCGTCTGGGTAATCTCGGCGCCGCTTCTGCTGAACCTGGCCACATCATCTATCGGCGGCTTCATCAGTACACTTCAGATAACGCCCGGTTTTCTCATCCTGTGCGTGGTGTATTTCATTCTGGGCTATCTATTGTTCGCCGTGATTTCGATGGGAATCGGCGCTATAACCTCCTCAACGCGGGAAGGACAACAACTCGCCACGATATTCACGCTGATGGCGGTCTCACCGCTCTGGTTCTCGTCTTTAATGATGATGTTTCCGAACAACACGGTCTGGGTAGCTCTAACAATTTTCCCCATCACGGCGCCGGTGGTATTGATGATACGTCTGGGCTCAACGGATGTTGCTAACTGGCAGATAGTCGCCAGCATAGCTGTGCTGTTGTTATCCATTACCGGTGGGATGTTATTGACCGTCAGGGTTGTCAGGACTTACCTGCTGATGTACGGGAAAAGACCCGGGCTGGGGGAAATTATCCGCAGCCTGAGGAGTAGCTAGAGGATACAGGCTAGAAAAGGGTGCTTGCAGGCGCATATCGGGGGATGGTGAGGAAGCTTCTTACACTATCATAATGATTTCCACTTTTATCTCGCCCTCGGGTAAGACCCCAGGATTTTCACGAACACGGCGTGCTCTTCCAGCGCTTTCAGGGCTTCGCCGACCTCTTTCTCCTCGCGGTGGCCGGAGAAGTCCATGTAAAAGTTATATTCCCAGGGCTGGTGGCGGGTGGGGCGGGACTCCAGCTTTGTGAGATTTATCTTCCTCGTGGCAAACTCCCGAAGGCAATCGTAAAGCGCCCCCGGCTTACTCCTAAGAGAAAAGACGATGGAGGTCTTGCCATTGCCCGTAGCGGGCGAATCTTCTCTGGAGAGAACGAAGAACCGGGTGAAGTTATGCGGATTGTCCTCGATTTCCCGGGCGATTATCTTCATCCCATAGAGTTCGGCGGCTTTGGCACTGGCAACGGCGGCGTAGTCCAGCCGGCCCTGCTCTTTTATCATCCGCACACTGCCCGCCGTGTCCGAGGCAGGGATAAGCTCGGCGTCCAGGTGGTTTAAAAAATTGCGGCTCTGCCCCAGTGCCTGGGGGTGGGAATAGACATACTTTATAGTTTCCAGGCTGGCCCCGTCCATAGCAATCAGGCAGTGGCTGATGCGCAGCTCCGTCTCGCCGCAGACCATAAGAGGAGAGTCCAGCAGCAGGTCATAGGCCCTAGTGATGCTGCCCTCCAGCGAGTTTTCCACGGGGACTAAAGCGAAAGGCACTTCTCCCACCTCAACCGCCTCGAAGACCTCATCCAGGGTTTCATAGGGGACGCCCCGGGTCGATTTCCCGAAGAAGCGGATGGCAGCTTCCTCCGTGTAAGCGCCCGGCTCACCCTGAAAGGCCACGGCTACCCCCTGTATCTTTTTGCTGGCGTCTATTATCTGCCTGTAAATACTCTCGATATCACTCGGGCTTATCTTATTATCGCGTGCCAGGCTCCGGACATTTTTCAGAACCTTGAGTTCCCTTTCCCTGTCCTCGATAAGCTTACTGGTCTTATTTTTGCCCTTACCGATTTCTTTCGATATACTCTGCCGCTCGCCAATTAGCTCGACGATGCGGGCATCTATCTCATCAATCTTCTTTCTTAAATCATCAAGGCTCATTTTATCACCCTTGGAATCAGGCAAGCCCTCATGGCGAAATCACAGAGCGTTACTGCCATCATCGCTTCCACCACCGGCACCGCCCTGGGGACGATGCAGACATCATGCCGTCCGCCGACCTTAATATTCGTGTTTTTCATTTTTTTTATGTCTACCGTTGCCTGCTCTATAGCGATGGAAGAAACCGGCTTGATAGCCACCCTGACCACTAAAGGCATGCCGCTGCTGATGCCACCGAGTATGCCGCCGGCGTTATTGGTCGCCGTGATTACCCTGCCGTCCCGAATTATAAACGGGTCGTTGTTTTCCGACCCCTTTTTGCGGGCGGCGGAGAAACCAGCGCCGAACTCTACCCCCTTCACCGCCGGGATAGCGAGCAGCGCTTTAGCCAGGTCTCCATCTAGGTTATCGAAAACCGGCTCGCCCAGGCCGACCGGCATATTAAGGGCGATGCCTTCGATAATGCCGCCGAGACTGTCACCCTCTTCTTTCGCCCTAGCGATGAGTCTGGCCATTTTCCGCGAGGCATTCTTATCGGCGCAAAAGAGCGGGTCCTCTAATACTCTTTTCTTTATTTCTTCGTACTCCATTGTTTTTGCCGCAATGCCGCCGATTTCCACCGTATGCGCGATAATTTCCACACCGATAATTCTGAGAGTTTTCCTGGCGATAGCCCCCGCCATGACAAAAGACGCAGTTATTCTGCCGGAAAACCTGCCCCCGCCCCGCCAGTCGTTAAAGCCGCTGTATTTTACGTAGGCAGTGTAATCGGCATGTCCCGGGCGGAGCCGGAACCTGATTTTTTCGTAGTCGGAGTCATCTATATCTTCATTCATTATGAGGAGGCAGACGGGCGCTCCGGTGGTAAAACCGCCAGCGACACCAGACAGAACCTCGACCCTATCCTTCTCCCTCCGTGTGGTCGCCGCCACATCATCGCCAGCCCGTCTTTTGTCCACCTCTTTCTGGACATCCTCCCTGGTGAGAGATAGACCGGCGGGGCAGCCGTCAACGATAACGCCCACACACTGACCGTGACTTTCCCCGAAGCTCGTTATCGTAAATAATCTGCCGAGGCTATTTTGCATTTATCTCCAGCTTACCACCAACGCTTTTCAATACCTCCCAGAAATCAGGGAATGTTTTAGCCACACATTCAGCGCCGTCGATGGTGATACCGCCAATGGCAATGCCGAGCACACCGAAAGCCATGGCGATGCGGTGGTCGCCAAAACTTTCGATAACGACAGGTTCCTTAGCCGCCTCATCCTTAAGTTCTTTTTTACTCTCACCTTCGTCCTTTTCCTTCTCCTCATAATCATCCTTGGCTTTTTTCGGCGTCTTAAGGCCGGTAATAGTGAGGCGGTCTCTATCCTCGGTCACAGATATACCTATTTTTTGCAGACCCTCTTTAATGGCGGATACCCGATTCGATTCTTTTATCCGCGCCCTTTCAATGCCGGTAAATATGCTGATACCTTCGGCTAAAGCGGCCAGTACGGCCATGGTCGGCAGGAGGTCAATGCAGTCGGAAAGGTCGGCATGAATCGCCTTAAGCTTATTCTGGCTTACAATGACGGAATTCCCGGATACTCTTACGTTGGCACCTATGCTGCGCAACATGTCCAGTATTACCCGGTCGCCCTGAAAGCTGGCCGTACTCAAATTATCAACCTGCATCCCTTCAGAAACTGCCCCGAGTGCCAGGAAATACGAAGCTGATGACCAATCGCCTTCTACGGTCAATCTGGCCGGTTGATACTTTTGCCGCTTGATGATGAACCTGTCCCATTCGGTTTGGACATTAATCCCGAACTTTTTCAGACACCAGAGCGTCATCAATACATAAGGCTTCGATGTCAGAGAGGTCGTCAGTTTTATGCTTGTTTCCTTCGGGGCAAATGGGGCGATGAGGAACAAAGCCGATATAAACTGCGAACTGATATTTCCCGGAATTTCGGTCAGGCCTCCCTTAAATGTACCTCCCTGGATTGTCACCGGCGGTGTCGTCTTTCCTTCCATGGAGCCGTCTATCCCCAGCTTTTTCAGCGCCTCGACAAGAGATTTTACCGGCCTTTTGGAGAGTGAAGCGCCGCCGACCAGCCGGTGTTTACCGGGGATAAGCGAACATAGTGCTGTCATAAATCTCAAGGTAGTTGCCGATTCGCCGCAGTACAGATCGCCGGGGTATGTTTTGAGCGTCCCCCCGGTGACCCGCCATATATCCGTCTCTTTCTGGATACCAACGCCAATTTTACCCAGTACATCGGCGGCGGCACTGGTATCATCGCTTACCAGCGGGTGCAATATCTCGCTTTTCCCCATGCTCAGGGCGGCGCACATCAATGCCCGAATAGTCATACTCTTGGAAGGAGGAACCTTGACTTTTCCCTTTATTTCGCTCTTATCGACGGTAACTTTCATTTTCTCTCAATATCTCGATAATCTTCCCGGCAACCGAGTCGGCATTCATCCTTGAAGTGTTTACCGTTATTTCCGCCGACCGCTCATAAAAAGGCCTGCGGAATTTCATTAGCTCTTTAATTTGCTGCACTCGTTCCGTCACGGCGAGTAAAGGCCTTCCATCCTTATCTCCCGATGTACGCTTCAGGATTACCGCCGGCGACGCCGTCAGACATACTATAGCACATGTCCTTTTCAATCGGTCAATGTTTATTTTATTGAGAACGATGCCGCCGCCGCAAGCGATAACGGCATTCTCTTTATCAGCGACTTCCCGGGTAACTTCAATTTCAAGCTCACGAAAGCGAATCTCACCGTCCTGGCGGAATATCTCTGGTATGGACTTACCCGCTTTTTTTTCAATTAATGCATCCAGCTCGATGAACTCTTTACCGAGCTTTTCGGCCAGCAATTTACCCACCACCGTCTTGCCCGTCCCCATGAACCCTATGAGGGCGATGCTAGTCTTCACGTTTCTCCAGTATCTCTATCGCTTCTCTCCGCATCAGGTCGAGCGGGGCCTTCTGCCCCGTCCACTTTTCGAAAGCCAGGGCCCCCTGCCAGGCGAGCATATCAATGCCCCCTATTGTCCTGGCGCCGGCTGACGCGGCTTCCCTGAGCAATCTCGTTATAATGGGATTATAAACGATATCGAAAACAACAAGGTCAGGCTTGAGTAAATGCGCCGGGACGGGACTCTCTTCACTGGCTGGACTCATGCCCACACTGGTTGCGTTAACCAGGATGTCGGCTCCTGCCAGCGCTTCTGCCAGGTGGCCGAGTTCCATTACTTTCACCTCTACGCCCAGGTCGTCATAAATTAATTCGGCAATGTCCTCCGCCCAGTCCAGTTCCAGCTGCCGGTTGAGTACCGTAAGGCAAGCGCCCTTTTCCGCGAGGACATAGGTAATAGCCCTGGAGGCGCCGCCGGCTCCCAGAACAACGACTCTCTTACCCTCCGGCTCAATCCCGTGCTGTAATAAAGCCTGGAGAAATCCGGCGGCATCGGTATTGTAGCCCCTTAATTCACCGTCAGTATTCACCACGGTGTTGACCGCGCCAATCTTCTCCGCCAGCGGGTCCAGGCCGTCCAGCAGGGGTATGACTGACACCTTGTGGGGTATGGTAACGTTAAAACCCCTTACGTTCAGGGCTTTAAGGCCCTCAATGGCCTGAGTCAACTGCTCCGGCTTTACCTGGAAAGGAATATAGATATAGTCCAGCCCCAGTTCTTGATAGGCGGCATTGTGCATCGCCGGCGACATCGTATGCTCCACGGGGTCGCCGATGAGAGCGCAGATTTTGGTTTTACCGGAAATTCCTTTATCACCCATTTTCAAGTATCCCGTAAATTTCCCTTAATTCCCCCACCGCCATCTGCCCTTCGGCCGATTCGCTGCCTTTCTCGATTGATGCGTAGGTAAAATAACCCCCCGCCAGCGGACAGAGCACCCGGGAGATTTGCCCCAAAGCCCCCATAGCGAAGGAGACCACTTTCTGCTGCGGAAAGTCGGCGATAAGCTGCAAGGTGGACAGATTGTCCTTAAAACTGAGGGCTGTAGTAACTACCTTACAGATATCAGCCCCGGCCGCCAGTTGATTCTTAATTATTTCCCGCATTTTATCAAGAGGCGGCGTTCTCTTCAGGTCGTGATATGAAAGCAGGCAGTCGGCACGACCTTTAATTTCCCTGACCGCTTTCTCTAAACCCGGCGTGCTTAGCTCGATATCGACAATGTTGGTGCCAAGCTCGAGAGCGCTCAGGAGTTCTTTAATTCTTTGCGTCTCTCCCCCGTGCCATTTTCCCCCCTCCCCTTTACTCCTGTTGCAGGCTATCCAGGGTTTCCCCAGGCGCCCGGCCACCTCCCGCCAGCCTTCGCCGATAAGGTCGATACGCACCTCGAACAGGTCAACCATCGGCTCGATTCTTGCTACTACTTCCAGGTCGCTATTAACGATAGCAACACATATCCTAGGTCGTTCTCCAGCCAAATAATTCCTCCCCTATCAGGGCCGGCTGAACTTCATCGCTGACGAAGGCATTGCCAATCGATTTCAGCAGGACAAATCTGACCTTCCCACTCATGACTTTCTTATCATGTTTGATAACTTCCAGCAACTTTTCTTTTTCGTCCCTGGTAAGGTCCGGCATTTTCGTGGGCAGTCCGGCCTTACTGATAACCTCATCCAGCCTGACGAGCTCGTTTTCCTGAAGGAAACCCATACGCTTGGAAATTTTAGCCGCCGCCATCATGCCGATGGCTACCGCCTGGCCATGTTGCAAGCGGAAATTGGAGATGGCTTCGACGGCGTGGCCGACGGTATGACCATAGTTCAGGATAGCCCTCAAACCGGTCTCTTTTTCGTCTTTTGCCACAATCTCAGCTTTTGTCCTGGCTGCCTCCAGTACGATATTTTCCATCACGGACGGATGAAGTTCTCTGGCTTTCGCCATGTTGACCTCAAGATAGTTGAAAAGCTCCCTGTTCCTGACAGCGGCGTTCTTGATAACTTCGGCAAAGCCATTAGAAATTTCGACTTCCGGCAACGTTTTCAAAGTGTCCATGTCATCGACAACTAATTCAGGCTGGTAGAACGCGCCGATAACATTCTTCAATCGTCCAAAGTCAACGCCGGTCTTACCGCCGATGCTGCTGTCAACCTGCGCCAGTAGGGTGGTCGGTACCTGTACCAGCGGCACACCCCGCATATAGGTAGCCGTCACGAATCCTGCCAGGTCGCCGACCACGCCGCCACCCAGCGCCAGAATGGTAGTCGTTCTCTCGGCATAAAAGTCGGTCAGGCTTTGATAGAGCCTTCCGGCGTTTTCCAGCGACTTTTGCTCTTCCCCCGCCGGCACCTCCAGAACGGTCACATCGAAGCCGGCATGTGACACACCTTCTTCGAGGCTAGTGGCATAAAGTCCCTTTACATTACTATCGGTAATAATCACCGCTTTCCCGGACAAGCCCCTCTCCTTCATCCACAGCCCCACGCGGGACAGCAGGTCAGACCCGACCCGTATCTCATAGTTGTTACCACTGATATCTACTTTTACTTTTTTCATGATGCCATTTTACCTTTACTTACCGACCAATGCAATAACATTATAAAATAATATTTATATAATATATGGTATTTTCCCTTAATTACAAAATCCGGATAAATTAATTCATGGATTTCTTCTAGCAGATGTTGACAGAGGGTATCAAGATATGATAAATTTAATGTTTGGTGCTTAGAATTCAGTAAAAGTAGATAGATTGAGCTGAAAAACCTCTCTCTATCACATTACAAGAATTCGTAATGGATGGGCTTAGGCTCATCCATTGTAATTGTTAGGGGGGTAGAAAAAAGACAATGCCAACAATAAATCAGCTGGTCCGCAAGGGGCGCCGGAAGAATCCCAAGAAGGACAAGACGCCGGCACTGGGGTTTACCTATAACGCTTTAAAGAACAGGGTACTGCATGGAAAGAGCTCACCTCAGAAGCGGGGCGTCTGCATACAGGTCAAGACGACAACCCCCAAGAAGCCCAACTCCGCCCTGCGCAAGATAGCCAAGGTGCGGCTGACCAACCATGTGGAGGTAACCGCTTATATCCCCGGTGAAGGACATGAGCTGCAGGAGCACTCGGTAGTCCTGATACGGGGTGGTCGTGTCCCGGACCTGCCTGGTGTCCGCTACCACATTATCCGGGGGGCGCTGGATACCACCGGTGTCGCCAATCGTAAGCAGGGCCGCAGCAAATACGGGGCCAAAAAGGCTAAAGAAAAGGCCGAGGCCACTTAGTCCGAGGTAATACCATGGCGAGAAGAGGAACAGCAGAAAAAAGAGAAATTATTCCCGATGCTAAATACCGCAGCGTAACCGTGTCCCGGTTGATTGTCAAGGTCATGCAGCGCGGTAAGAAAAGAACGGCCGAGAGTATTGTTTACGGCGCTCTGGAGAAGCTGGGACAGCAGGTCTCCAAAGACCCGGTAGCGGCGCTGGAACAGGCGGTGAAAAACGCCACGCCGCTCCTTCAGGTCAAACCCAGGCGTGTCGGCGGCGCTACCTACCAGGTACCGGTCGAGGTCCTGCCCGACCGCGGACTTTTCCTGGCCCTGACCTGGCTAATACAGTCCGCCAAGGCACGAAAAGGTAAAGCCATGCACGAAAAACTGGCCGATGAACTTGCCGAGGCTTTCCAGGGACAGGGGACAACCATTAAAAAACGTGAGGATACACACAAAATGGCCGAGGCTAACAGGGCCTTTGCCCATTACAGGTGGTAAGGGGTTTGGTAATAAATAGCAGTGTTAAAGTAACAAAGCAAGTGATAGCGGGAGAAAAGAAAGTGTCCAGGGAATTTCCTCTGGAGGACATCCGCAACATAGGCATTATCGCCCATATCGATGCCGGTAAAACTACCGTCACTGAGAGGATACTTTATTACACCGGTAAAACCTATAAAATGGGCGAGGTGCATGAAGGTACGGCCGTCATGGACTGGATGGACCAGGAAAGGGAACGCGGCATCACCATCACGGCGGCGGCCACCACCTGCTACTGGCGTGAGCACCGCATCAACATCATCGACACGCCGGGACACGTGGACTTCACCGCCGAAGTCGAACGCAGCCTCAGGGTACTCGACGGAGGCGTGGTCGTCTTCGATGCCGTTTCCGGTGTCGAAGCCCAGTCGGAGACAGTCTGGCGGCAGGCAGATAGATATAGAGTCCCCAGGATTTGCTTCATCAACAAGATGGACCGCGTCGGCTCCAATTACAACCGGACGATTTCCATGATTGAAACGCGTCTCCAGGCGAACCCTCTACCGATACAGCTTCCCCTGGGCGCCGAGGAGCGCTTCCAAGGCGTTATTGACATTATCGAAAATAAGGCATGGCGCTTCTCTACCGACCCTGATGCGGCGCCAGAAGAGATACCGATTCCGGACTCGGAAAAAACACAGGTTGCCGAGCTCCGGCAGTCTTTGATAGCCAAGTTGGCTGAACATGACGACGCCATGATGATAGCCTATGTCGAGGGCGATGAACTTGAGCCCGACGAATTAAAGCAGGCTCTGAGACGGGTAACCCTGGAAAATAAAGGGGTACCCGTTATTTGTGGCAGCGCCCTGAAGAACATGGGTATGCAGCCCCTGCTCGATGCTATTGTCGACTACCTTCCCTCGCCGCTGGACGTGCCGCCGGTAGGCGGTACCGACGCCAGGACCGGCGAGAAGACCACACGCGAGGTCAGCGATGACGCTCCGTTCTCCGCGCTGGCGTTCAAGGTCGTTACCGACCCGTTCGTGGGGCGGCTGGTCTATTTCCGGGTATATTCGGGTAAAGTGAAGGTTGGCGCACAGGTTTATAACCCGACTCAGGAAAGACCCGAACGCATCGGCCGTCTGTTGCTGATGCACGCCAACCACCGCAAGGACATTACTTCCGCCGATACCGGCGCTATCGTTGCCACGCTGGGACTGAAAAACACCTTTACCGGCGATACCCTCTGCGATTCTGCGAAAGCGATACTGCTGGAATCGATACGCTTCCCGGAGCCGGTGATATCCGTCGCTATCGAGCCCAAGACTAGAGGCGACCAGGATAGGCTGAGCGAATCCCTGCAAAAATTGACCGAAGAGGACCCCACTTTCAGAGTTACCTATAATGAGGAAACCGGGCAGACCATTATCTCCGGCATGGGCGAGCTTCATCTGGAGGTTATCGTCAGCCGGCTCATCAGGGAATTCAATGTAGGGGTAAAAGTAGGCCGACCCCGCGTTGCCTATAAAGAGACGATTACCGTGCCGGTGAAGATTGAAGGCAAGTTTGTCCGGCAGAGCGGCGGCCACGGCCAGTATGGCCATGTCAATATCGAGCTAGAACCTCAGCCGCGCGGTAAGGGCTTTGAATTTGTCGAGGCCATTAAAGGCGGCACTATACCCAGGCAGTTTATTCCGCCGGTCAAGGCCGGCATTAAAGAGGCTATGGAGACCGGCGTTCTGGCCGGCTATCCGGTGGTGGATGTCAAGGCCACTCTTTATGATGGCAGCTACCATGAGGTCGACTCCTCCGAACTGGCCTTCAAGATGGCCGGCGCATTGGCATTGAGAGACGGCGTCAAGAAAGCCAAACCTGTCCTTCTGGAGCCCATCATGAAACTGGAAGTCGTGACGCCGGAGCAGTTCGTCGGCGATATCATCGGCGACCTCAATGCCAAGAGGGGGCACATCGGCAAGGTCGATGCGCAGGGTGAAACGTATGTCATTCACAGCCTGATACCCATGGCCGAATCTTTCGGATATGCCACTGGACTGCGGTCATTGACCCAGGGCCGGGCGACTCATTCCCTGGAATTTCATAGTTATGAGCAGCTACCGGCAGAATTAACGGATGAAATTATTGAAAAAGCTGTAGGCAGGAAATATGGCTAAACAGAAAATCCGCATCAAACTAAAGGGGTATGACCACAAGGTGGTCGACTTATCAGCACGGCAAATCCTGGAGGCGGTGGAAAGCACCGGAGCGGTGGCAGTTGGGCCGGTACCACTACCGACCCGCATCCAGAAATTTTGTGTTATCCGCTCTCCTTTTATCGACAAAAACTCGCAGGAGCAGTTTGAAATCCGCACCCACAAGCGCCTCATCGATATCGTCGAGACGACTTCCAAGACGATTGATGCGCTCACCAAGCTGAACCTGCCCTCGGGAGTGGAAATAGATATTAAACTTTAATGAGGAGTAAAAAAATAATATAAGTTGTCATTGCGAGGAGTCCCGGTTTCATCGGGACGACGTGGCAATCTCAATGACGAAAGAGATTGGTTATACCGCTCCTCATGACAAATTCGCTAAATATCACTTGAACTGGTGAAATTATGACTGAAGGAATTTTAGGCAAGAAACTGGGCATGACCCAGGTTTTCGGCGCAGGCGGCAAGACCGAAGCCATCACCGCCATCGAAGCCGGCCCCTGCACAGTGATGCAGGTAAAAACCGTGGAGAAAGACGGGTACAGCGCGGCTCAACTCGGCTTCGGGGAAGCGAAAAAACAGAGAGCCGGCCGGAAGGGGCGCTCCAAAGAGAAAGAGCCGGTAAAATTTAAGTATCGGCGTGAATTAAGGCTGGATAATGGCCCGGCCATAGCAGCCGGCCAGAAGATAGATGTTAGCCTGTTTAAAGCCGGAGACATAATTGACATTACCGGCATTTCCAAAGGCAAGGGATTTGCCGGCGGCGTAAAACGCTATCATTTTAGAGGCGGCCCTAAAACGCACGGCCAGTCCGACCGCCACCGCGCCCCGGGCTCCGTCGGCTCCAATACCACGCCCGGCCGGGTATTTAAAGGTCTACGCATGGCGGGGCATATGGGCAGCGAGCGGGTTACCGTAATCAACCTGGAAGTGTTAACAGCGGACCCGGCCCGCAACCTGCTGCTGGTCAAGGGCGCCGTGCCCGGTATGACCAACGGCCTGCTGCTGATATGCAAGTCCAAGAGGGGGAAGAAGTAACGTGCAGGTTCCAGTTTATAACCTTTCCGGAGAGGTAGTCCGGCAGACTGAAATAAGCGATACCGTCTTTGCCGTGCCGTTCAACGAAACCCTGGTGCACCAGGTAATGGTGGGGATGCGGGCTAACGCCCGCCAGGGAACGGCATCGACGAAAACCAGAGGTGCTGTCAGCGGTAGTACCAAGAAACTTTACCGGCAGAAGGGCACCGGTAATGCCCGCGCTGGCAGCAAAAAATCGCCTCTACGCCGCGGCGGCGGCGTCACCTTCGGGCCCCACCCGAGGGATTACCGACAGGAAATACCCCGCAAAATGCGGCGCTTAGCCTTGAAATGTGTCCTTTCCGCCAAGGCCGGGGACGGCGAGTTGAAGATACTCGATGGATTTGATTTTCCCGAGCCTAAGACCAAGAAAATGATAGAAGTATTAATCGCCCTTGGAATAGACTCTTCGGCACTCATCGTAACCCCGGCGCCGGAGAAAAACGTTATCAAATCAGCCCGTAACTTACCGGAGATAAAAACAATGCCAGCCAACGTCCTTAATATAATCGATATTCTTTCCCATAAGACGCTGCTGATGACCGAGGCTGCGGTACGGGTAGCGGAAAAGCTATGGGGCAACGGATTAATTCAAGGGGGAGATGATGCATCTGTATGAGGTGCTGCGCCGTCCGCTGATTACGGAAAAAAGCACGGTATTGCAGGCTCAGAACAAATACGCCTTTGAAATAGCCGCGGGGGCTAACAAGCCGATGATTAAGCAGGCTGTCGAAAAGGCTTTCAAGGTAAAAGTAACCGGGGTTAACGTCGTCACCATGCGGGGCAAGACGAAAAGGGTGGGGCGACGGCAGGTGCAGACAAGTCCCTGGAAAAAAGCGATTGTCACCCTCCAACCGGGGGATAAAATAGAATTCTTTGAAGGCGTTTAGAATGAAGGGGGAAGCCAGGTGGCTATAAAAGCATATCGTCCGACCTCTCCCGGCCGACGGGGCATGAGCGGCTATACCTTTGACGAGATAACCAAAGATAAGCCGGAGAAGTCGCTGCTCGTTGCCAAGAAAAGCAAAGCCGGGCGCAACTTCCGCGGCATAATTACCGTGCGGCACCGGGGAGGAGGGGAAAAACGAAAGCTACGCATCATCGATTTTAAGCGGGATAAAACCGATATCCCCGGCAAAGTAGCTTCTATTGAATACGACCCCAACCGCTCGGCGCGCATCGCCCTTATTCACTATGTCGACGGGGAAAAACGCTATATCATCGCCCCGATAGGACTGAATGTCGGCGACACGGTAATGTCCGGCAGTAATGCCGAAATAAAACCGGGGAACGCCATGCCCATGCGGTCCATGCCGACAGGTATAGACATACATAACATCGAAGTGCAAAAAGGCAGGGGCGGCCAGATAGTGCGCAGCGCCGGGACATCGGCACAGCTGATGGTAAAGGAAGGGGAATACGTCCTGTTAAGGCTGCCGTCCGGTGAAATCCGCCGCGTCCGCAGCGAATGCATGGCTACCATCGGACAGATAGGCAACCTCGAGCACCAGACTATCAGCCTGGGCAAGGCAGGCCGTAAACGGCACATGGGATGGCGGCCAACGGTAAGAGGCTCCGCCATGAGCCCGCGTGACCATCCCCATGGCGGCGGCGAAGGCCGCTCACCGATAGGTATGCCCGGCCCAAAGACACCCTGGGGCAAACCGGCCCTCGGCTATAAGACACGTAAGCCGAAGGCTTCCGATAAGATGATTGTCAAACGCAGGGGTAAATAGGTAGTTAGAGAGGCAAAATGTCAAGGTCAACCAAAAAAGGGCCAGCAATCGACGAAAAGCTGATGAAGCACGTAGATGCCGTGATACGCTCCGGCCAGAAAACCGTCATCAAGACCTGGTCGAGAAGGTCAACCATTCTACCCCAGATGGTGGGGCTTACCATCGGCGTCCATGATGGCAGGAGACACGTGCCCATCTATATCAATGAGAATATGGTAGGCCATAAACTGGGGGAATTCGCCCCGACACGCACCTTCAGAGGGCACGGGACCAAAGTCGAAAAAGAATAATCTGAGATAAGGTATAAAAAGTGGAAGTCAAAGCTATAGCTAAAAACACAGGATTACCCGCCAGCAAGGTACGCCCGCTGGTGGATATGGTGCGGGGTAAAAAGGTAGACGAGGCGCTGAATTTGCTCCGGTTTACGCCGACGCCCAAGGCGAAGGTTGTCGCCAAAGTGGTGCGGTCAGCGGCGGCAAATGCCGAAAATAACTTTCAGATGGACCCCGCCGACCTGAAGGTTGTTAAAATCTATGTCGATGAAGCACGAAGTATGCGCCGGTTCAAGGCACGGTCGAGGGGGCGGGCAAGCCCTATACGGAAGAATTCCAGCCACATCACAGTGATAGTTGCTGAGCAGGAGGGCTAATTGGGTCACAAAGTTCACCCGACGGGTTTCCGACTTGGAATCATCAAAGACTGGCAGTCCAAATGGTATAGCGAAGCGCACTACGCCGAGTTTATCCAGGAAGATAACAGGCTCCGGGAGAATATCAAAGCAAAATACCCTGAAGCCGGTATCTCCCTGATAGCCATCGACCGCCAGGCCAAGGACGTAACTATCACTTTACACACTGCCCGACCCGGCATCGTTATCGGGAGAGGCGGACAGCGGGTTGATGAAATGAGGCAGCACCTCGAGGCACTCATCGGGAGGAAAATCCGATTGAATATACAGGAAATCCGCCAGCCGGAACTGGATGCTTATCTGGTAGCAAGGTCGGTAGCCGAGCAGATAGAGCGGCGTGTAGCTTACCGAAGAGCTATGAAACAGGCTATCTTCCGCACCATTCAGTCGGGAGCCAAAGGCATCAAGGTAAGCGCCGCCGGGAGGCTGGCTAATGCCGAGATTGCCCGCCGCCAGACTCTACATGAGGGGCAGGTACCCCTCCATACGTTGCGGGCCGATATCGATTACGGTTTTACCGAGGCGCACACTACCCTGGGGCGCATCGGGGTGAAAGTATGGATATATAAAGGACAGGTACTGCCCGAAGTCAAGACAGCCGAGGCAGAGGAGAAGCCCGCCGAAGCGGTGGCTGAAGCAGCTCCCGCCGCCCTACCGGAAGAAAAACCGGTCGAGGTAGTGGGTAAAGCGGCTCCTGCGGCTGTAGCAGAAGAAAAACCGGTCGAGGTAGTGGGTAAAGCGGCTCCTGCAGCTGTAGTAGAAGAAAAACCGGTAAAGGTAAAGGCTAAAGCGGCTCCTTCGGCTGTAACAGAAGAAAAACCGGTAAAGGTAAAGGCTAAAGCGGCTCCTGAAGCGACGCCGGAAGAAAAACCGCCTAAAGCAAAGGCTAAAGCGGCCCCTGAGGCGGCACCGGAAGAAAAACCGCCTAAGGCAAAGGCGAAAGCGGCTCCTGAGGTGACTCCGGAAGAAAAACCGCCTAAGGCAAAAGTTAAAGCGGCCCCTGTAGCTGTAGCAGAAGAAAAACCAGCCAAGCCAAGGGTGAAAAAAGCCGCTAAAGCAACCGAAACGAGTGCACCCGAAGCCGAGGTAGCCAAACCTAAAGCAGAAGAGGAAAAACCGCCGGCACCCAAAAAACGCCGGACAACAAAAGCAGCTAAAGCTGACGAAACACCGTCAGATGTAACTGAGAAATAGGAAGAGGTCAAGGATGCAACAGCCTAAGCGGGTAAAATATCGAAAGTCTCAAAGGGGAAGCCGCCGCGGTAAAGCCCACTCGGGCAATACCATAGATTTTGGCGATTACGGCCTTCAAGCACTGGAATCAGCCTGGCTGACCAGCGCACAGATTGAGGCGGCGCGGCGTGCTATTACCCGTCATGTCCGCCGTGGCGGCCAGGTATGGATACGCATCTTCCCGGACAAACCGGCCACCAAGAAACCGGCGGATACCCGTATGGGCAGCGGCAAAGGTGAACCTGACCACTGGGTAGCCGTGGTCAAAGCCGGAAAGATAATGTTTGAAATGGCTGGAGTCGGTGAAAACGTGGCCAAAGAGGCGATACGCCTGGCCGCGCACAAACTACCGTTGAAGACCCGTTTTGTTTTTAAAGAAACTACCACGGCCATGAGCAGCGAGGCGGTGAAATAGGGAGTTAATGCTTTGAAATTAAAGGAATTCAGAGACCTCAGCAATGAAGATTTAAAGAAGCAACTGGAGGAATCTCACCAGGAGCTTTTCAACCTCCGCTTTCGCCTTACCACCAAGCAATTGGTGAACCATCGTGAAGTGCGGAGAGTTAAGAAGAAGATTGCCCGATTGAACACCCTCCTCACGGAAAGAGAACTGGGTATAAGGTAGGATGGGAAACTATGGAAGCAAAGCGCAAGACCAGGTTAGGTAAAGTTATCAGCGATAAGATGGACAAGACCGTGGTCGTCGCCGTGGATACGCCCCGGCGTCACCCGCTATATAAGAAGACCATCAGGAGAGTCGTTAAATATTACGTTCATGACGAAAAGAAACAGAGCAAGACGGGCGATACGGTAAAAATCGAGGAAACCCGTCCTACCTCCAAACTCAAGAGATGGCGGGTGGTGAAAATTGTGACCAAAGGCGAAGTGGCCGAAATTAAGCCCGAAGAAATAACTAACTAGGATTTTGGTGAAACAGAAATGATTCAAATGCAGACCAGACTTAAAGTAGCCGATAACTCCGGTGCACGTGAGATTATGTGCATCAATGTCCTCGGCGGCACCCGCCGGAAATATGCTTATCTGGGAGATACCATTGTCGCTTCGGTAAAGAAAGCTATACCGAACTCGGCGACCAAGAAAGGCGATGTGGTGCGGGCCGTCGTTATCCGGACGGCGCATCCGTACCGGCGTGCTGACGGCTCTTATATCAGATTCGATGAAAATGCCGCGGTAATTCTTACCGATAAAAATAATCCCAAGGGGACACGCATCTTCGGACCGGTAGCCAGAGAGTTGCGAGAGAAGCAATACACCAAGATTGTTTCCCTGGCGCCGGAGGTATTATAAAGGCAGAGAAAACTATGAAGATAAGAAAAGAAGATACCGTGCTGGTTATCGCGGGGAAAGACAAGGGCAAAAAAGGCAAGGTCCGTTTTGCCTACCCCAAAAAACAGCAGGTAATAGTTGAAGGCATCAACTTTATTAAGAAGCACTCTAAAGCCAGGGGGGCTGCCCGTCAGGCCGGCATTATCGACCTGGAGGCGCCTCTTGATATCTCCAATGTCATGTTACTCTGCAATAAATGCAATAAGCCCGTCCGCATCGGTAGTAAAAAGCTGGAAGACGGCCGTAGGGTCAGGTTCTGCCGCGCCTGCCGTGAGGTGATTGATTAAATGGCCAGACTGAAACAAAAATATCGGGAAGAAGTGATACCCCGCCTGATGGAAATTTGCGGGTATAAAAATATTATGCAGGTGCCGCGACTTGAAAAAATAGTGCTCAACATCGGTATGGGTGAAGCAATTTCCAATGCCAAGGCGTTGGAATCGGCGGAACAGGACCTGGTAGCCATCGCCGGTCAGCACGCTCTGACCACCCGCTCTAAAAAATCCATCGCCGCTTTCCGGCTAAGGACAGGGATGCCCATCGGATTGAAGGTAACTCTGCGAGGCGAACGCATGTACGATTTCTTCGATAAGCTGGTAAATGCGGTACTGCCCCGCATGCACGAGTTCCAGGGTGTCTCCAACGATTCTTTCGATGGCCGCGGCAATTATACCCTGGGGCTCAAGGAACAAATCCTGTTCCCTGAAATCGAGTATGACAAGATTGACAAGATACGTGGTATGGAAATAACCATCATCACCACAGCCAAGAACGACGAGGATGGCAAACACTTGCTGGAACTGCTGGGGATGCCTTTCGCCAAGGATGGAGTAAGTTAGCTATGGCCAAGAAGTCGATGATATTGAAATCACAACGAACGCCCCGATATCCGGTGCAGCAGCATAACCGCTGCAAACTATGCGGTCGGCCGCGCGCCTATATCCGTAAGTTCGGCATATGCCGGATATGTTTTCGGCATCTGGCCCTCGAAGCTCAGTTGCCCGGAGTAAGAAAATCTAGCTGGTAAGCTAAAGTAATATGGTAGGTGTGACAGTGACAGACCCAATTGCCGATATGCTAACCCGGATACGAAATGCCATCATGGTGAGGCACGATAGCGTGCTAGTACCCGCCTCCAAGATAAAGCTATCAATTGCCAAAATCCTCAAGGAGGAAGGCTTTATTACCGACTATGAGGTAGTCAAGGGTAAGCCCCACCGGGAGATTAAAATTAAAATACGGTATTTTGATAATAATAAACCGGCCATTGCGGGATTGAAGCGTGTCAGCAAGCCGGGACTCAGAGTGTATGTTCAGAAGAAGGAAATCCCGCGTGTTTACGGCGGCCTGGGTATCGCTATTCTCTCCACATCCCAGGGTCTCAGGACAGGACAGCAGGCCTGGCGCCAGGGGGCGGGCGGTGAGTTATTATGTTATATATGGTAAACCAGTTCTGGAGTGATACTTATGTCTAGAATAGGACGACTGCCGATAACCGTACCGTCAGGGGTAACGGTAAATATTTCAGGGGAGAACGTCACTGTAAAAGGCCCCAAAGGCCAGCTTACACGCTCTCTACCTGCTGAAATGCGCGTCAACCTGGAAGCCAATACCCTGACCGTGACCCGGCCCAGCGATAGTAAGAAGCACCGCGCATACCACGGGCTGACCAGAAGCCTTCTGGCGAATATGGTAGACGGCGTGTCCAAAGGCTTTGATAAGACACTGGAAATAGTCGGAGTTGGCTATCGCGCCGAGAAAGTCGGTGATAAACTGTCCATCCGCATCGGGTTTTCGCACCCGGTAGTAGTAACGCCACCGCCCGGTATAACGCTATCCGTTGAAGGAAACACCCGCATTAAAGTCAGCGGGATAAACAAAGAAGACGTGGGGGAAACGGCCGCCGAAATCCGGGCGTTACGCAAACCCGACCATTATAAGGGCAAGGGTATTAGATATACCGGAGAAACGGTACATATTAAACCGGGCAAGGCCGGTAAGGTAGTCGGCAGGACTTAAAAATGAGAAAATCTGAAACCAGAGAAGCACGCATCAGAAGGCATCACCGGGTCAGGCTAAAGGTGAACGGCACCGATTCCCGGCCGCGGCTCTGTGTTTTCCGCAGCCTGAACCATATTTATGCCCAGGTAATCGATGATACACAGGGGAACACCCTGGTCTCCGTCTCGACGCTTGACGCCGAGATAAAAAAAGATACCAAGGGGAAATCCAAGAGCAGTCGGGCGGAAATGGTCGGTTCGCTGCTGGCAAAACGCGCCGTGGAGAAAGGAATCAGCCAGATTGCCTTTGACCGCGGTGGATTCAAATACCAGGGCAGGGTAAAAGCCCTGGCGGAAGCAGCCCGGAAGGGTGGACTTAAGTTCTAAGAGAGGACATGGCAGGTCTGATGAAGCAAGCATTAAGTCGGATTGACCCGGCCGAACTAAATTTAAACGATAAGCTTATCAACGTTAACCGCGTTGCCAAGGTGATGAAGGGGGGCAAGCGCCTCCGTTTTAGCGCCCTGGTGGTTACCGGTGATGGTGAGGGGCATGTCGGCCTCGGCATCGGTAAAGCCAACGAGGTACCCGCCGCCATAAGCAAAGGCGGAGCACAGGCCAGGAAAAACTTAATCAAGGTTACGCTTGCAGGAAGTACCATCCCTCATGAAATTACCCTGCATTATGGAGCCGCCACGGTCATGTTGAAACCGGCGGTGCCGGGCACCGGCGTCATTGCCGGCGGTAGTATCCGCGCGGTGCTGGAAGCCTGCGGCATCAAGGATATCCTGACGAAATCACTCGGCAATTCAAATCATATTAATGTCGCCAGGGCAACCATGCTGGCCCTCAGCGAGCTGAAAAACCCGAAAGAAGAGATAGCCAGACGCAAGGCGATAGTCAGTACCGGGGAGGCGGCGACTCGTGAGTAAATTACGCATTACCTGGATTAAAAGCTACATCGGCTACGATGAAAGCCAGAGAAAAACCCTGAAAACCTTGGGGTTTCATCGCCTGAACCAGAGCGTCGTGCGTGAAGATTCGAACTCCGTGCGTGGTATGATAAATAAGGTGAGACATCTGGTTAAAGTGGAGGAAGAGATTGGTAAGACAAAATAGTATCGCCCCGGCCTATGGCTCCAGGCATGCCAGCAAGCGTGTCGGCCGCGGCAACGGCAGCGGACATGGCACCTTTTCCGGACGCGGCTGCAAGGGCCAGAAGGCCCGGGCGGGCAATAACAAAGTACGCCCCGGCTTCGAAGGCGGTCAGCTGCCGTTAATCAAGCGCCTGCCCAGGAAGCGCGGCTTTACCAACATCTTCCGGACGGAGTACAGCACCGTCAATATCAGCGAACTTAATACGTTCGAGTCCGGCAGTGAGATTACGCCGGAGAAAATGATAGCGGCGGGGATTATCAAATCGCTGACAAACCCGATTAAAATTCTGGCTGACGGGGACATCGACCGTCCCCTTGCAGTTAAAGCCAATAAATTTTCGGCTTCAGCCAGGGCTAAGATAGAGGCTGCCGGCGGCACGGTTGAGGAGGTAGAGCATGCGGCAAAAGCCGAGTAGACCCAGACTGCTGCAGGCAATGTTCGATGCCTTCAGCCTGCCCGACCTCAGGCGCCGAATCCTGATTACCATCGGTATACTGGTAGCCTTTCGTTTTATCGCTCACGTGCCTATGCCGGGTGTAAACCCTAATATCCTTAAAAACCTCTTTGAGACAAACGCCCTGCTGGGCATGCTTGACCTTTTCAGCGGTGGCGCCATGAGGCAGTTCAGCGTGGCGTCAATGGGCGTCTATCCCTATATCACCGCTTCCATTATCATCATACTCCTGGTGCCGACAATACCGAAGCTTCAGGCCCTCTCGCAAGAAGGCGAATCCGGCAGGAACAAGATTAATCTTATTACGCACTGGTTGACCGTACCACTGGCTGGCCTTTCTGGCTATGGCCAGATGGTATTGCTACAACGCGCCGGTGCCATCAGCAGCACATCTCTCCTGCCCACGATGGCCATGGTGTTATCATTAATCGCCGGCACCATTTTTCTGGTCTGGCTGGGAGAGCTTATCACCGAATACGGCATCGGCAACGGCATCTCCATTATTATCTTCGGGGGTATCGTGGCCGGCTATCCGACATTAATCCAGCAGGGCTTCCTGGCTAAAGGAAATCCCATGGGACTGGTGGTGTATATTGTTATTGTCCTGATTACCGTCACCCTGATTGTCATCTTCACCGAGGCACACCGCCGCATACCGGTACAGTATGCCCGCAGCGTTTTTCGCGGCGGCCGTATGTACCGGCAGTCAGGGTCAACCCATATACCGATGCGTGTTAACAGCTCTGGCATGATACCCCTCATCTTCTCTATGTCGGTGGTACTCTTCCCGGGTATCGTTGCCAGCTACTTCGTCAGACCCAATACGCCGGGATTCGCGGATACTATCGTGCGCTGGTTCAGCCCCAGCACCGAATTGCCAATAGGAGCCTTTTACTGGATTCTCTACTTTCTTTTATCAGTTGGCTTTACTTTCTTTTATACTATAGTTACCTATCAGCAACAGGACCTGCCCGGCACCCTGCAGAAGCAGGGTGGCTTTATCCCCGGCATACGACCCGGTAAAAACACCGCCTCGTATCTCAGCGGGGTCACCAACCGGATAACCTGGGCAGGCGCTCTCTTTCTGGCTTTCGTGGCGGTAATGCCCTTCCTGGCACGTACGGTGACCAATGTACAGCAGATACAGATATCCAGTCTGGGTATGCTTATTGTGGTGGGTGTTATTCTGGACACGATGAAGCAGCTTGAGGCGCAGTTGGTCATGCGGCGTTATGAGGGCTTTATTAAATAGGAGTAAAGGTGTATATTATTCTGCTGGGAGCCCCGGGGGCGGGGAAAGGTACGCAGGCCGTCATGCTGGCGGAGAAACTGAAGCTGGTTCAGGTAGCCTCCGGCGACCTCTTCCGCCAGGCGCTCCAGCAGGAGACGGAACTTGGCAAAAAAGCCAAGGTATTCATGGAGAAAGGGCAACTGGTCCCGGATGAGATAACGATACAGATGGTACTGGAGAGGTTATCGGCTCCGGACTGTAAAAAGGGGGCCATTCTCGATGGCTTTCCCAGGAATATAAAGCAGGCAAAGGCGCTGGACAAAGCCCTGGTGCAGGAGTCCAAGGCTATTAATAAAGTGGTCTATATTAAAGTATCGGAAGGAGAACTGCTCAAGAGACTGAGTGGACGCTGGATTTGCCGCAAATGCCAGGCACCCTACCATGAGGTCAATTCACCGCCCAGGATTGCCGGCAAATGTGACCGCTGCGGCGGCGAACTGTACCAGCGCCCTGATGATAATGTAGCGACAGTAAAAAAGCGGCTGGAGGTTTATTTCGCGGAGACATCCCCTCTTATTGATTATTATAAGCGGGCGGGCAAGCTACTGGAGGTCAACGGCGAGGGCAGCGCCGCCGCGGTAAACCAGAGGATATTAACTGCCCTGCGCTAGAGGGATGACACCGGATGAGCATCGAAATAAAATCGGAAAAAGAGATTGATGTCATGCGGCAGGCTGGCAAAATTGTCGCTGAAATACTGAGGATTTTAACCAAACAGGTGAAACCTGGCATGAAAACGAAGGAATTGGACATTATCGCCGAGAGGGAGTTGAAAAGGCTGGGCGCCGAGTCTTCTTTTAAGGGATATCGCGGCTATCCGGCTACTGTCTGCGTATCCATAAATGACGAGGTAGTACACGGGATTCCGGGCGGTAGAGTCCTGAAAGAAGGCGATATCGTCTCTCTCGATTTCGGCGCTATTTATAACGGCTTTCACGGCGATGCTGCCGTAACTGTACCTGTGGGTGAGGTAAGCTCTAAGGCAAGGAGATTGATGGAAACTACCCGGACCTGCCTGGAAAAAGGTATCGCGGCGGCCCATGACGGGGCGAAGCTGGGCGATGTCTCGGCAGCCATCCAGAACTATGCGGAATCGAGAGGTTACTCGCTGGTACGGGAATATACCGGACACGGTATCGGCAGGAAAATGCACGAGGACCCGCAGATACCCAACTGCACCGAACCTCCCTACGGACTTCAGCCGGGGACGGGCCCGGTGCTGAAAAAGGGGATGACCCTCGCCCTCGAACCTATGCTGAACGCCGGCGGCTGGCGTACAAGGGTGGCCGATGACCAGTGGACGGTGCTCACTGCCGACGGTAGCCTTTCGGCGCACTTTGAACATACTATTGCCGTTGATGATACTGAACCGGAGGTGTTGACCAGGGGAGGGTATGACTAAGAAAGAGGCTATCGAAGTTGAGGGAACGGTTATCGAGGCTCTACCCAATGCCATGTTCCGTGTGGAACTCGCTAACGGCCATGAAGTGCTGGCACACATTTCGGGTAAGATAAGAATGCACTACATAAGAGTGCTGCCCGGCGACAAGGTATTGATAGAGCTTTCCCCCTATGACCTGAAACGCGGTAGAATCACCTACCGGCTCAAGTAATAAAAAGGAGGTCGTTTAGTAGTCATAATTATTAACATTTCTCCGCTCGCCCTGAGCCTGTCGAAGGGCATGGTAAATAAATCCCTATGGTTCGACAAGCTCACCATGAGCGATTGAAAAACGACCTCAAAAAGGTTTATAAGATGAAAGTAAGAGCTTCAGTAAAAGTTAGATGTGAAAAATGTAAGGTCGTGAAACGGCGTGGGGTAATCAGGATTATCTGCGAAAACCCGAAACACAAGCAGAGGCAGGGTTAATGCCCGCAGAGTTAGGAGGAAGCAAATGCCACGTGTCGCTGGAATAGATATACCGGTAAATAAGCAGGCCTGGGTTTCCCTGCAATATATATACGGTATCGGCCCGGCCTTGAGCCAGAAAATTCTGGCACTGGCGGAAATCGCACCGGATACAAGGGTAAAAGACCTTACCGAGATTGAAGTCAATAAGCTCCGGGAAATTATCGATAAACAGTACCGTGTCGAGGGAGAACTCAGAAAAGAGATTAATTTCAACGTCAAGCGGCTCATCGAAATCGGCAGCTACCGCGGGCTCAGGCATCGCCACGGCCTGCCGGCCAGGGGCCAGAGAACACGAACTAACGCTCGTACCAAGCGCGGCTCACGCAAGACAGTCGCCGGCAGAGGTCAGAAGCGCGGCACGGCTAAGAAATAGCCGTTTGAGCCCATAAGGAGGATAGGGTGGCACAGAAAAAGAAAACTAAAACCAGGCGGCGGGAACGCAAAGCGGTCCCAACCGGTAAGGCTTATATAAAGTCCAGCTTTAACAATACCATCGTAACCCTTACCGACCCGGAAGGAAATGCCTTGGCCTGGGGAAGCTCAGGAACGGCAGGGTTTAAAGGTTCCCGTAAAGGCACGCCCTACGCGGCCCAGATGGCAGCCCGTGATGCCGCACGAAAGGCGATGGTACACGGCCTGCGTCAGGTGGAGGTATATATTAAAGGTCCGGGCAGCGGCCGCGAGGCGGCTATACGCTCTCTGCAGGGTTCCGGCCTCTATATTACCGGAATTAGAGATGTAACACCCATCCCGCATGCCGGCTGCCGCCCTCCCAAGAGGAGAAGAGTCTAAAAGGGGGAAATTATGGCAAGATATACAGGAGCAGTCTGCCGTTTATGTCGGCGCAATGGTGAAAAGCTCTTACTCAAAGGAGCCCGTTGCTTTACACCCAAATGCGCTGTTGATAAGCGACCCAAAGCGCCTGGACAGGCGTCTAGTAGTCGGCGGCGGCGGAGATTTTCCGACCGCGGCTTACAGCTTCGTGAGAAACAGAAAGCCCGTTATACCTACGGGACTCTGGAGAGGCAGTTCAAGAAGACTTTCCGCCTGGCTGAGAAACAAACAGGCATCACCGGCGAAAATCTCCTGGTGTTGCTGGAGAGACGGTTGGATAACGTGGTATATCGTCTGGGCTTTGCCGATTCCCGCTCTCAGGCACGCCAGCTGGTCAGGCATGGTCACATCATGCTGAACGGTAAAAAGGCCGACATCCCTTCCTGTCTGGTCAAAGAAGGCGATACCATAAGCTGGCGGGAAGGCAGTCACAAGACCGAATACTATAAACAACTGGTTGAGGCTATCGAAGCCAAGACCGTCTTGAACTGGCTGAGCCTGGACAGGCAAAACATGGTCGGGCAGATATTAGCCCTGCCTACGCCTGAACAGGTTGATGCCAGGTTCGATGGCAAAGCGGTTATCGAGTACTACTCGCGGTAGTGTAACTAAAAGGAGGCAATTCATTGGCTGGACTATTAGTCCCAAAAATTGAATGTACCGAACAGGCGGAGAATTTCGGGCGGTTCGTTGCCGAACCATTGGAGAAGGGGTTTGGTATTACTCTGGGCAACTCCTTGCGCCGCGTGTTGCTCGGCTATCTCCCGGGAGCAGCCGTAACTCAGGTAAGGATTGAAGGAGTCCAGCATGAGTTCACGGTTATCCCTAACGCCAAAGAAGACGTCATGGAGTTTCTGTTCAATGTCAAAGAAATGAGACTGAAACCCTTATCCGACCATGGGGGCACGCTGATATTGGAGATAGAGGGTGAGGGCCGCGTTTGCGCGTCCGACATCAAACCATCGGCTGACTTCGAGATTACTAATCCGGAACTGTGCCTGATTACTCTCAATAATCCCAAATCCAGGCTTTACGTGGAGCTGGACGTAGAGCTGGGAACAGGTTTCCGCGGCGCTGAGTCTACCGATAATACTCCGGTGGGAACCATTCCGGTAGATGCCATTTTCACCCCCATCCGTAAAGTAAACTACGCCGTGGAACCGACACACCTCGGACGTGAAACCAGTCGCGAGCGGCTGAGCCTGGAAGTCTGGACGGACGGAACCATGTCACCCGTGGACGCTATGAGTCGCGCCTCCGGCATCTTAATAGAGCAATATACTCCCTTCGTCGAGTATATCAAGATTTCCCAGATGAAAGCCGAGGAACGGCTTATTCGATTGTCCATACCCGATGAGAAATATAATATGCCCGTGGAGCAGCTGGACCTCTCGGTACGTACCATGAACTGCTTGAGACGCAGCAACATCACCACGGTAGGTGAGCTTATCGGCAAGGGACCTAAAGAGTTGCTCAAGCTGCGCAACTTCGGCCAGAAGTCCTATCAGGAAATAGAGGACCGCCTTTCCGCGATAGGGCTTTCTCTGAATCCAAAACCCGAAGAGGGCGCCGAAGAGGCGGAGGTAATCAAACCCAAGGGAAAAGGTAAGAGGAAGACGGCAATCAGTCTCGCTGATTTGAAAGCTGATGATATCGCCGAAAATATTAAATCTGGTGAGGAATAACCTCAGTACGGAGAACCACAGATATGAGGCATAATGTTGCTGGAAGAAGATTGAGCCGGGATACCGGTCATAGAAAGGCGCTGTACCGTAATCTTGTTACCGCGCTTTTAAAGCATGAGAAAATCGTTACCACCGATGCCAAAGCCAAGGAAATACGCAGTATGGCTGAGAAGATGATTACCCTGGGCAAGAAGAGCGGGCTGCACTCCTACCGCCAGGCGCTGTCATTTATCACGGATAAAACAGTCACCGAGAAGGTATTTGCCGAACTGGGACCGAGATATAAAGAACGTGCCGGCGGCTACACCCGCATCGTGAAACTTGAGCCCAGACTGGGCGATAACGCCCCTAGGGTCCAACTGGAGCTGGTCAAGTAACGATGCCAAGAACATGTTTGGTGTCATTCCCGCCTTCCCTCGATTGTCATTCCAGCGAAAGCTGGAATCCAGCCCCCTGCTACGCTGTCATTCTGACCCCGATGCAATCGGGGGAAGAATCTCGGGGTGGAAGGGTGGTCTGGATTATTTAACATTTTCGGTACCAGGAAGCTATAGGCTTGAGGGGAATGATGGTCTGGATTATTTAGCATTTTCGGTACCAGGAAGCTATAGGCTTGAGGGGAATGATGGTCGCAGGCTTGGCAACAGGCACCAGGATTATATTAATAGTTGAATATGATGGTACCAATTACCACGGCTCCCAGTTACAGGCTGATACGCCAACGATTCAGGGAGAGATAGAGAAAGCATTGAAACAGCTTAGCGGAGAAAAAACAAGGATTAAAACGGCCAGCCGCACCGATGCCGGCGTCCATGCCAGAGGGCAGGTGGTCAGCTTCAGGACGGAGACATCTCTGCCCTTGAAGTCGTTCATCGATGGCTTGAACCACTATCTGCCGCGGGATATTGCGGTGAAAGAAGCCTTCGAGGCGGAAGACTCCTTCGACGTCAGGCGCCGCGCCGTGAGTCGGGAATATAAATATTATATTCTGAACAGCCCGACGCGTTCGCCGATAAGGCAGGGCTTTTCCTGCCGGGTCACCGGTAGTCTGGATATCGAGGCGATGAACCGGGCGTGCCAGGCACTTATCGGCCGGCATGACTTCGCTTCCTTCGTCTCCAGCGCTGAGACCGCCCGGCAAAAGCGAACGATACGGGATGTATATAAAGCGGAAATAACACGGGATGGGGATATGATTGTCTTTGATATGGTCGCCAATTCTTTCTTACCCCATCAGGTACGCAATACGATAGGCTCGTTAATCAAGGTGGGACAGAGCAAGATGATGGTTGACGAGTTTTACAGCATGGTCGAAGCCAGGACCCCCGGTCTCGCCGGGCCCACCGCCCCGGCCGACGGACTATGCCTGATGCGGGTTAACTATCCCGGTACTTTTGAGGTAGATGCAAAATGAAAACTTTTAGTGCCAGACCGTCTGATATTAAACGAAAACAGCATGTGATTGATGCCGCTGATAAGACCCTGGGCAGGCTATCCAGTCAGATAGCCATGCTGCTTATGGGAAAACATAAACCTATTTACACTCCCAACCAGGATACCGGGGACTTTGTCGTGGTTATCAATGCCGGGAAAATTCGCTTTACCGGCAAGAAAGCCGAGCAGAAAACTTATTACCGGCACTCGGGGTATCCCGGCGGTCTCAGGAGTATCACGCTGGAAAAGATGATGCAGCAGTTCCCGACGCGTGCCATCGAGTATGCCGTCAAAGGGATGCTCCCCCACACACGCCTGGGTGCCCGGATGATTAAAAAACTCCGGGTTTATGCTGGAGCGACATATCCTAATGCACCGAAGATTAAAGCGGATACAGTCAAGGAATCAAAGTAAGGGGATTTGCTGATATGGATAAACAGAGCTATTTTCACGGAACAGGCCGCCGGAAGACGGCGGTAGCGCAGGTAAAGCTTATGGCGGGGAACGGCGCCATCATCGTGAACGGCACGCCTTATGAAGAACGGTTCCCGTCTCTTGAGCACCAGCGGATAATAGTCCAGCCGTTCATCGCCACCGAAAGCACCGGCAAGTACAACGTAATCATCAAGGTGTTAGGCGGCGGTGTTACCGGCCAGAGTGGTGCCATCGCTCACGGCATCTCCCGCGCCCTGGTGCGTGCCGACGAGCGTTTCAAGCCTGTGCTGCGCCAGAGTGGCCTGCTGACGCGAGACGCCCGGGCTAAAGAAAGAAAGAAGCCCGGACTCAAGCGAGCCCGCAAAGCGCCTCAGTACACGAAGCGTTAGAAAAATATCTTAGAAAAAATTAAGCGCCAGATTTTCACTGACACAGTCAGGAATCTGGCGCTTTTTTATTTCTTAAAAACCCCTCTCCCTCGATGGGAGAGGGAAGGGTGAGGGTGAACCTATAGTATTACCCCCTCACTCTAACTCTCTCCCACAATGGGGAGAGAGAATTACTAGGAAGCGGGTGCGTGGTTTTTCCATGCTTCCACTTATTGTTTGGTGATATTGTGATTGCAGGAGGGTAATTCTAAATGATTATCTTGGAAGTTGCTAAGTAACTCAGCTTCTTTTTCTCTAGCAGTTAAATCTACTTGGAATCGAAACTCTAATTCCACTTGTAGCGTCTGCTTGATTCTATTAATTCGTGTTTTTGCTACGTGTCTCCCCCCGATTAGACCTTTAATGCGCTTTTTTAATCCTCTCTTTTCAGTGCAGCCAATATATATTATACTAGTAGTTCCTTTTAATCTTGGAAATTCCCTATCCTTTATTCGAACCTTATATACACCAGGGAACTCAGGTAAATTTACAGTATTATTATTGCTAAGTAGTAGCCAATCGGACCACCCCTTACTTATCCACTTGTTAAATTCTTTCCTGAGAGACTCTTTTGTATTGTTATCCACGTTTTTCCCTCTCCCCCCTACCCCTTCTCCAGCCGGTCCTTAAGGTAGCTGATGACCTTCACCGGGGACGGGTCAACCTTATAGAGAATAGCCAGGTAGTAGCTGGTAAAGTCCCCCATCATCACCAGGCTCATCATCTGGCTCAAAGGGTTTTTACCTTCGCTGTCAACGAACTCATAAGCCACCTCGGCCTGCTTGAGTAGCTCGCAGGTGACCTCGTAGCGCAGCTTGATGCGTTCGTTAAACGTCGGCGACCGCAGCAGGACTACCCTGATTTTCGACGCTATCTCTTTAGGCAGCGGATAGCCGACAGTGGCATTATGGTTTAGCTCCGGGAAGACCTCGTAAAATGCCCACGCCTTGCCGTTTTCGTTAAGCTGGGTCTTCCAGCGATGCGCCGCCTCCGTAGCAATACCGGCGCCATATATCACCGGCAGGCAGCCGTAAAGCCGCTGGGCCAGTTTTTTAGCCGGGTTGGCTTTGAGCGGCGACTTCTCATCCAGCTTTGCCGACAGTTTCTCCAATACTTGAACAGTTTCCGTAACATCGGCGGACTTATCTTTCAGGAAGCCCAGCTTCTGCAGGACGCCCAGTGTGGGTAAAAAGCTGAACCCGAGGGCGGCGCGGGGTTGCGCTTTATACTCGATTTTAAAAACGGGGATATTGTTGGCCTCGGCCATTTTTTGCAGCTTGCCGCCGGTTGTCATCGCCAGCTTTTTTGCTTTTGTCTTTAGAGCCGGCTCGAAGCCCGATAGCGTTTCTTCTGTATTGCCGGAATAGCTCGAAGCTATCAGCAGAGTCCTGTCATCGACAAAGGCCGGCAGACCGTAGTCGCGATGGACGATGACAGGTATTTTAGCCTCTGATAGAACCAGGCTTTTTACTAAATCTCCGCCGATGGCCGAGCCGCCCATGCCCAGGATTACCGCTTTATCAATGTTTTTATAATCTGCGGGCAGTCCGAAGCTCATCACTGCCTGCCACGCCTGCCGACACTGTAGCGGGAGTTCTTTAAGGCGCGCCAGCATGCCATCCGGGTCCAGCTTTTGAAATATCGTTAAGTCGTCAAGGTTTATGTTAGCCATTTCCTTCACCCCCTTTTATTATAGAACTGTCCGAGGAATTGGTCTTCTCTCCCCACCGTGGGAGAGAATTAAAGTGAGGGGGATAATCATCCTCATTTCACCCTCACCCTGCCCTCTCCCTTCAGGGAGAACCTTCAGGGTGAACCCATCGAGGGAGAAGGTCGAATTAACATTTTTCGATAGGCTTGGCCTCCCCTGTTACACCCCTGCCATTTCCCGGCCGAGCTTAAGCAGGCGTTCCACCCGCTCCGGAGAGTCGGTCTCGGCATAGATGCGCAGCAGAGGCTCGGTGCCGGAATACCTAATGAGCAGCCAAGTGTTATCCACAAGATTAAAGCGGAAACCATCCGTGGTATCGATTTTTAGGATTTTGACGCCATCGATAGACTTCGATGGATAATCCTGGATACGGCCGATAATAGCCTGGCGTTCTTTCTCGGGGAACCTTATGTCAACCCGCTTATAGTGGTGGGGGCCTACCTTGCTGTAAAGGTATTCGATAAGCTCGGAGGGATTTTTGCCGGTCCTCACCATCAGGTCGAGGAAATAGAGATTGGCCAGGATACCGTCGCGCTCGGCGACATGTCCGCGGAAGCCGTAGCCGCCGCTCTCCTCCCCGCCAATCAGCGCCTTTTCCGACCTCATCAGCGGGGCGACGTACTTAAAGCCTACCGCCGTTTCGTACACCGGCACTTTGTAAATCTCGCCGAGCCGGTAAGCCATGCTGGTGGTGGTCAATGTCTTGATGATAGGCCCGCGTTCACCGCGTATTTCCAGCATATAGAGGCAGAGCAAAGCGAATACCTGGAGCTGGTTAATAAAGTTGCCCTTTTCGTCGACAATGCCCATGCGGTCGGCATCGCCGTCGGTAGCCAGGCCGACATTAGCCTTCTGCTTTTTAATGACAGCCGATAGCCCGTCGAGATTAGGCTCAATCGGCTCCGGCCGGATACCGGGGAAAAGTGGATTCCGCTCGCTGTTTATCTCGATAAAGCCGGTGGTGCCTCCCCCCAGTATTCTGGCCAGGTAGCCGGCACCGGCGCCGTACATGGGGTCGATGACCAGTTTCAGTTTGGTGCGGCGCAGCCCGTCCAGGTCAACGAGCTTGCCTATCTGCTCAAAATAGACTGAGTCAAGGTCAGTCTCTAATACTAGCCCCTGTTTTTTAGCATCGGCCAGCGTCAGGCGGTCGACTTTTCCAATATCATAAGCCTTGGAGATAAAGTCCACTATCTTTGCGGTTATTTCATCGGAAGCGCTGGAGCCGTGTTCGTCCTTGTATTTAAATCCGTTCCAGGTGCCCGGATTGTGGCTGGCGGTGATGATGATAGCGCCGCCGGCCTTTTTCGCCAGGACGCCGTAGCTTACCACCGGCGTCGGCGCGGCTTTAGGGGTCAGGTAAACCTTAATGCCGTTACCGGCGATTACCTCGGCGGCGGCGGCGGCAAAGTCCTCGGAGGCAAAGCGGGTGTCATAGCCGATAACCAGTCCGCGCCCAGCCAACTTTGCCTGCTTGAGGTAATCGGCCACACCCTGGGCGCAGAACCTTACGTTTTCAAACGTAAAGTCCTCGGCGATAACGCCGCGCCAGCCGTCTGTGCCGAATTTGATTGGGTTTGGTTTAATAATCTATATCACTCCCTGTTTCCTTTTTACCCTAGTGTCATTGCGAGCCCTTCTGCTGAAGGGCGTGGCAATCTCTACCACCGGTACTGGAGATTGCTTCGTCACTTCGCTCCTCGCAATGACAACAACACATCACCCTATTTCCCCAATCCCTCTTTCCTCAGAATCTCGGCCTTATCCGTCTTTTCCCAGGGCAGGTCGAGGTCAGGGCGGCCGAAGTGACCGTAAGCAGCTGTCTGGCGGTAGATGGGACGGCGCAGGTCGAAGTGCTGGATAATCGCCCCGGGCCGCAGGTCGAAATGCTTGTTAATCAGGTTCAGGATAACCTGCGTATCCACTTTAGCAGTATCGAATGTTTCGATAGAGACCGAGAGCGGATGTGCCTTGCCGATAACGTAGGCGACCTGGATTTCCAGTCGTTCGGCCAGTCCGGCAGCCACGACGTTTTTAGCGATGTACCGCGCCATGTAAGACGCCGAGCGGTCGACCTTGGTGGGGTCTTTACCGGAGAAGGAGCCGCCGCCGTGCCGCGCCGCGCCCCCGTAGGTATCCACGATTATCTTGCGCCCGGTGCATCCTGTATCCGAGACCGGTCCGCCGATGACGAACCGACCGGTGGCATTGACATAGTACCGGGTGTCTTTGTCAATCAACTTGGCGGGCACTACCTCTTTGATAACATGCTTGATAATGTCTTTCTCTATCTGTTCATGGCTGACATCCGGGTCGTGCTGCGCCCCGATGACGACGTTATCGACACGTTTCGGGACGCCCTTACTGTATTCGACCGTCACCTGGCTCTTGCCGTCAGGGCGGAGGTATTTTAGTGTCCCGTTCTTCCTGACCTCGGCCAGGCGGCGGCACAGCTTATGCGCCAGGGAGATGGGGAGGGGCATCAGTTCCGGGGTCTCGCTGCAGGCGAAGCCGACCATCATACCCTGGTCGCCGGCGCCGATTTCGTCAAGGTGGCTGATACCGGTGGTTTCCTTGGCCTCCAGCGATTTGCTTACCCCCATGTCGATATCGGTGGACTGCTCCTTTATTGACACCAGCACCCCCACGGACTGATGGTCGAAGCCGTATTCCGGCCGCGTATATCCGATATCACGTAATACATCCTTGACCAGCTGCGGCACTTCGATATAACAGTTGGTGGTAATCTCACCCAGGACGATAACCAGGCCGGTGGTGGTCGCTACCTCGCAGGCGACCCGGCCGTAAGGGTCCTTTTCCATAATCGCATCCAGGATAGTGTCCGCCACCTGGTCACAGATTTTATCCGGGTGCCCTTCGGTTACCGATTCTGAGGTAAACAGGTATTTTGATGAGGCAGAAAAACTATTTGACATTATTTTCCTCCAAAATTAATTCTTTTATAACATATTCCTGTCATTGCGAGTCGAAGGTGTAGCAATCCGCGAACTATCGTCTCCCTGTCATTCTGGCGAAGGCTTCAGCCCGAGTTCAGCCCGAGGGCCAGAATCCATATCTCTTTTCCCCTCCCCTGGATTCCCGCCGGAGTTTACCCCGTACACCGATACGGGGCGGGAATGACAAATTGATTGAACAGGGTAGATTGCTTCGTCACTTCGTTCCTCGCAATGACGACGTAATTACGTCCCCTCTTCCCAGCTTGTTAAATACTTACGCTGCTCTGCGGTCAGAGTGTCTATTGCCACGCCCATCGCCTTGAGCTTCAACCGGGCTACCTCTTTATCTATCTCTTCAGGCACCGTGTGGACCTTTATCTCAAGCTTGCCCCTATTCTTGACCAAGTATTCCATGCACAATGCCTGGTTGGCGAAGCTCATATCCATAACGCTGGCCGGGTGGCCCTCCGCCGCCGCCAGGTTTATCAACCGTCCCTCGCCCAGCAGGTAAAGGCTACGCCCGTCCTTGAGGGCATATTCTTCGACGAAGCTCCTGATGGTGCGTTTACTCCTGGATAAACTCTCCAGGACCGGGATATTAATTTCGGCATTAAAATGGCCGCTGTTGGCCATGATAGCGCCGTCCTTCATCACCTGGAAATGCGTTTTATCGATGACGTTTTTATCGCCGGTAACGGTAATAAAGATATCGCCCACTTTAGCAGCGTCGAGAAGGGGCATCACCTGATAGCCCTCCATGATGGCTTCTAAAGCGCGTACCGGCTCAACCTCTATGATGATGACATGCGCTCCCAGTCCCCTGGCCCTCATCGCTACGCCGCGTCCGGTCCAGCCGTAGCCGCAGACCACCACCTTTTTCCCCGCCCAGAGGATATTGGTGGCCCGGGTAATGCCGTCGATAGTGCTCTGGCCGGTGCCGTAACGGTTATCGAAGAGGTGCTTGGTCTCAGCGTCATTCACAGCAATAAGGGGATATTTTAGCTGACCGGCCTTATACATACTGCGCAGTCGGATAACGCCGGTGGTGGTCTCCTCGCTGCCCCCGATGATGTTTTTAAGAAGGTCGCTCCGCTTGGTGTGCAGCGTAGTGACTAAATCGGCGCCATCATCGATAGTTATGTTAGGTTTATGGTCCAGAGCCGCATTAATGTGCTTGTAATAGGTGTCTCCATCCTCGCCCTTGATGGCATAGGTGAGAATGCCGTAATCCACCAGCGCCGCCGCCGCATCATCCTGGGTGCTGAGGGGGTTGGAGGCACAGAGAACGACATCGGCTCCCCCCGCTTTCAGGGTCAGCCCCAGATTGGCTGTTTCAGTAGTAATGTGCAAACATCCCGAGATGCGTATACCTTTTAAAGGCTTTTCCGCTTTAAACCTTTCTCGTATCAGGCTTATCACCGGCATTTCCCGGTAAGCCCACTCTATTCGCTGCTTGCCGGCTTCGGCCAGAGACATGTCTTTGACATCATAGCTTTTAGAGGTCATAGCCCTCCTTTTTTATCTTCAATATAGATTAAACATAACATATTATACCAAAGGTACAATTCAATAAACAATATTGGACAACTGGCAATAAAGCTATTGAGATGTTACGGTGATATGATATAGATTTTATAATCAATAATACAATAGTAATATCACTCAAATCTATATAAAGGCTGTCTGGTATTTCCGCCTGGAGAGAATTTAAGGTGTTATGGTATTTGTCTACAAGCATTCGGTCAGGCGAGCCCCCAGTCCCGGTATCCCTGCCGTATAACTGCCGCGTACTCTTTCGATGGTAGAGATTCTTCCAGTTGACCCGACTTTATATAGGTTACGGCCTGGTGCGGCTGGTTATCCTCATCGAACACGGTGATATTAAGTCTGGTATAGCCGACCTCATATTTGTCGAGCTGTCTCAGGCAGGCTTCGCTTACCTCGTAGATGGCGCCGTGTACCTTCTCGCCTCGGAAAGGCTTTATTGTGGCAACACCCCCATGCCAGGTTCGCGACCATCCGGTAAACACCAGCTTATAGTTGGGCAGAGTCGCCACAAACTTGGGCTTTTGCTCAGCCTGTCAGCGTTCTTGAATCTGTTTTTTACTTAAATTAGAGGCATAGGCAAAGTAATTCATTCACTTATCCTCGGGACCGAGATTTTTTCATCAATTTTCACCATATTGGCACCGCAGCAGACAAGAGAGCCGCCGCCAACTTTGGTTACGGTTACCTCGTTATGGCAAATATTGCAGCGGTATTTTTCACCGACTTTCTGAACAGCCGTGAGCGCTACCTCCTTATATCGTCTTCAAATTATATTATAACTCCACCGCTAAATAAAATCCGAGACGTCGGCGGGTCACTGACAATGTTCAATGATGTTTAGTCGTCATTCCCACCCTTTATCGGCGTACAGGGTAAACTCCAGTGGGAATCCAGTACTCCGATTCTGTCATTCCAGCGCAGGCTGGAATCCAGATTTCCTATATTGTCATTCCAGCGTAGGTTGGAATCCAGAGGGGGTAAGGGTGGATGGATTCTGGCCCTCGGGCTGAACTCGGGCTGAAGCTTTCGCCAGAATGACATCGTTTAACAATCTCGGCCACTGCTAGTTGACATCTACTGGGTGTAATGTATAACATAATTCAGAGCAAAAAGGTAGACAGGATATCAAGAAAGAGTCTGGTTATATCTGATTTACCGTTATAGTTTTTATAGCAGGACACGCGCCTTATCCAGGGTAACCCGTAGCTGATTGGGAGAGTTATGCACCGGTTGCTGGCTGTTATTCTGGCAGGTGGTACGGGGGAGCGCTTGAGCATCCTTTCCAAGGAACGCGCCAAGCCTGCCGTTCCATTTGCCGGTAAATATAGAATCATCGATTATACCCTCAGTAATTGCGTTAACTCGGGAGTACACAATATCATCGTCCTCACCCAGTACCAGCCGGTGTCTTTAACGCAGCATATCGGCATTGGTACGCCCTGGGGTCTGGCAGCTCCCGATAGAAATATACAGCTGCTGCAACCTTATCTGGCCCGTGAAGAAGGCCGCGACTGGTATAAAGGGACGGCTGATGCCGTTTACCAGAACCTCAACCGCATTGAAGGTGAAGACGCTGATGAAATTCTGATTCTCAGTGGTGACCACGTCTACAAGATGGACTATTCTTCCATGCTCGAATTTCACCGTGAAAACGAGGCGGATGTTACCCTGGCGGTCACCCCTATGCCCAGAGAAGAGCTGTATCGGTTCGGCACGGTAGTCAGGGATGAGAAGGGTCAGATAACACGCTTCCAGGAAAAGGTCAAAGATGCTCAGAGCAACCTTGTCTCCATGGGTGTTTATATTTTCAATATCAAAACTCTTCGCCAGTGGCTGGAAATAAGGACAGGGCATGACTTCGGTAGAAATGTATTCCCCAGGATGGTGACCAAAGGCCGCATCTTCGCCTACACTTTCGATGGTTACTGGCGCGATATCGGTACGGTGGATAGCTACTGGCAGACTAATATGGAGATAATGTCCATGTCTCAATCGTTCCTGGCCGACACCGAATGGCCCATATATACCAGCGAAACGGAGAGCCCTCCGACTAAGGTCGGCGATAATGCCGCCGTTACCAACTGCCTGTTATCCAGCGGCTGTAAAATCGAGGGACATCTGGAGCACTCCATTTTATCGCCGCGAGTGCAGGTTGCCGAAGGCGCTATCGTTAAAGATTCCATTATCATGAATAACACCCACATAGGGCGGAACTGTATCATTGACCGTGCCATACTGGATAAAGAAGTAACCATAGAGCCAAACTGCCACATCGGCTTCGGCGACGATTACCGTATCAACCGTTTATACCCTGATATTTTAAACACCGGGCTGACTATTATCGGAAAGCGCACGGTAATTCCTGCCGACTACAAGATTGGCCGCAACTGTATCGTCTACGATGCTGTCGTCGAGGGTGACCTGCCTAAATCCGAGGTCAAGAGCGGCGAGACTATCAAGTCGAAGAGCAAATCAGTACGTACCAGGGCATAGGTGCGAGTTCTATCCGGTTTTATTTCAGTTCACTTAGCCGCGTCAGGAATTCCTCGACTTCTGCCGTTGAATTCAGAAAATACTCGGCTGCCGATGCCTGGTTTTCCTCCCCCACGAAAATGCTCCAGCCATGCGGAGGGCGGACAACCCTGAAGGCATCCTCATCAGTAGTATCATCGCCCAGGTAGATAGTCAACAACTTCTCCTGTTTCAGTATTGTCTTTAACTCCCGTGCAATGACCTCCACCGCATTACCCTTGTCCCAGTCTATTGGTGGCCTTATCTCCCAGAGCTTCTTCATAGCGTAGACCCTTATCTCCCCCCTATCGACATGCGGTGCGATAACCCTTTTTACGGCTTTAGTTACAATATCTTCATCTCCTGGCTTTGCCAGTCGATAGTGCACGCTCAGGCTCAAGCCTTTCTCCTGGATAATGACGCCGGTAATGCCTTTCAGGGCTACCGCAAGCTCACAGGCCAGTCCGGCGATAACAGGGCGGACTGCCTCGGCCCCGGGGCTGATAAAGCTTAGGCCGGGCCCTTCTATCTCCAGCCCGTGGTTGCCGGAATAATAGATGCCCTTGATGCCTACCATCGACCTTAGCTCTTCAATGGAACGACCACTGATAACACCCACGCTAAATGCCGTTTTCTGTGCCAAAACCTTTAGCTTCTGCCTGACGCTGGCGGAGAGCACCGCATCCGCGGGGCGCCCCACGATAGTGGCCAGGGTGCCGTCATAGTCGGCCAGGAGCAGGATGTGGGACACTGCCCGGCAATCGGCTGCGAAAGCCTGCCACGACTGAAACAGGTGTTTCACGAAATCCCCGCTATCGAGATAAGTCTGGATAAATTTGAGGCGCCCCAGCGATAAATGTTATTGGTGGCTACGGTTTTTCGCATATTCTCCATGCGCTTTCGCCTCTCCGCCTCCGGCATCTCAATAGCCTCTTTTATCTTCTCGGCAAATTCGCCGATGACATAGGGATTGATAAGCAGGGCATCGGATAACTCCTCGGCGGCGCCGGTGAACCGACTCAGAATCAAGACGCCATCACCATCAATCCTGGCGGAGATATATTCTTTGGATACCAGATTCATGCCATCGTGGAGAGAGCTGACCACGCAGAAGTGGGAAAGGCGCCGCAAGGCATTCAGCGTTACCGGCGTCAGTTGCCGCATCATGGGAATCACCGGTTTCCAGAAGGCGGTGCCGTATTTACTGTTAATGCCACTTATCAGGTCGTCAATCCTCTCCTCTATATCCCTGTAAGTCCCTATCTGGGTCCGGCTGGGCATACCGGCCTGGATGTAGACTATCTTCCCCCTGTACCGGGGATTATCCTCCAGGAATTTATCCAGTGCCTGGAGTCGCTCCGGGATACCCTTGGTATAGTCCAGACGGTCCATGCCGACGCCGAGATATTTCCCTTCTAGGTCATATTCAAGGCGCAGGCTTTCCATCTCTTGCTCCACCGCCTCCGTCCCCGCCTGTCTGGAGATTCCTTCGAAGTCCACGCTGATAGGGAAAGACTCCAGGAAAGTCGTGTTGTTCTGTTGGATTATTGCCCTTTTTTTCATGTCGGCCCCAATTCCCAGGGTATGTTCCGCCGTCTCAATAAAGTTATGGCAGTACGACTGCGTCTGGAATCCCAGTAGGTCGTTACCGAGTATGCCGCTGAGTATTTCTTCATGCCACGGGCAGGTACGGAATACCTCATAGGAGGGCCAGGGAATGTGCCAGAACTGGCCGATGGTCAGGTTGTCCTTCACATATGACGGATGCTCCTTGATGTAGCGGGAGAGCATGGCAAAATGGTAGTCCTGCACGAACACCACCGCCCGGCGGTTGCCTACCTCCTGCATAATCGTATCAGCGAAAATCCTGTTGACCTTCTTATAGGCATTCCAATCGGCCTCGTTGAATACGGGCTGAATAAAAGTAATGTGGCACAGCGGCCAGAGCCCCTTGTTGGAAAAGCCGAGATAAAAACCGGCCATCTCCTCTTCCGTCAGCCACACCCTTCTCAGCGTGTACTCCGGATTGTCCGGCGGCACCGCCACCCGGTCCATGGCATCAACTACCTTCCGGTCGGCATCACCGGCACCTTGGGCAATCCAGGTACCGCCGAAGGCACGCAGTACCGGGTCCAGCGCCTCGGTCAGCCCGCTGACCGGATGGTCCCACTTTATCTTGTCGCCGGACATGGTATGAACGTAAGGCTCGCGATTGGAAACCACGATAAAGAGATTTTTACTCAGTTTCGTCCGGATGAGTTGACAGAGTTTTTCTTTGTTCCACTGAGGTGCTTCTATCAAGCCTTACCTGCCTTGTCTTCAGACTGACCAACTACCACTACCTTTTGTTAGAGTAATTCAAGCGGCATTACCTGTCAAGAAACGGTACTGCCTATCCGGCATGTGACAAACGTCTTTCACTCTTACCGGATTAGCTCCCTTATCGTCATATTCCCGCTCTCGGAAGGATAATACTTCAGATAAGAATCGAAGTATGGGTCATTTCCCAAGTCGGCCGCTGTCCTGGTAATTCCCTGGGCTATAGTCATATTCTCGGTGCAGAGATTGTCCAGGAGTTCCAGCATAACCTTATCAACATATTCCAGGGTCACCACGTCGCTCCAGCCGACATACACCGAAGCGCCCTTCTCCACGAAGGCCGCCGGCATATCATCGTAGTGATAGCTCTCGCACCCCATCGTCAGAACCACGGTACGGTCGAATTTACCCCTGGCAGCTTTGATAAACTCGGAGTTGACCGCAAAAACCAGCGGAAAATTTTCCTGCATCATGGCATTGGATACTTTATCGGTCAACTGCTCGGTGACGTATCTGGTCCTGGTATAGTTTTCGGCGGTAAACAGATAGGTCGTTTCCAGCGGTACCACCTTCCCTTTCTCAAGACTCAGCAGCAACCCGGAATGAACCCTTAAAACGATAAATCTGTAGCCAAGCGAAGGGAGCTTTCGATAAAAATCGACGTTAATATCGCCGCCCTGCCATAAATCGACCTTAAAGCCGAAGGACTGCAGAATCCGGGTGGCTCCGGCAATAAACTCCGGATTAGCCTCGAGGATATAAAGTTGGTCGATGATGGCTGCCCTGTCGCCCTCGCCGTTCCCCTGATGGGGACTCTGGCAGCCCGAAGGCATAACCACCGCCGCCAGCACCAGTATTGCCAACAATATTGTGTGATAACGCTTCATTTTCCTCAAATGAAGTATAGGTGACTTCCGGCTTTTTCTCAATGGTGGTCAGGCTCTTTACCCGTCCATAAGAGAGGAAAGACGATATCGCTGAAGCAGCAGGGTATCCACACAGCCAGAAAGAGGAATACGAAGAAAAGAGGCAGCAGAGGCAGCCAGTCAGCCGTCCCGAAGGAAGTAAAATACAGTAATGATGCCCAGGTGCTTATCAGAATATGCCACATGTGGGGGAATTTGGTGCTGGGTTTGAAGTAGCCGATGGCGATACCGATGAAGGCGGCTCCATTGACAAGTATCCACTCTGGGATGCCGATGAAGGGCATTCTGGCCGTCTCGATAAAGGGTAATTCGAACCCAATATTGATGCTAATGGCACTCCCCTCGATATAGGGGATGATGGCATCGCTCAATGTCCCCACGACGAGAGGGCCTGCATAGCAAATGAGAATGGTCAGCCAGAAGGGACTCTTTCTGTTTTTTCGGTAAAGTGCCGTGGTGACGATAGCACTGAAAAGGAGATGGAGAGGATGGAAAGTGTAAAAAAGAGCTTCGGATATCCCGGTGCTGATATGCAAAAGGCTGATAACCACCATCGCGGCAATGCCGGTGACCGCCCCGGCGGCGGTAAAGGGGATATGGTGCCATAGTTCCCGGCCAATACGTTTCAACATCCTCTTCCTACCCCGTCGCGTTTTCTTTACGGCAACTCCGGCACTGTCCCAGGAACTCCAGAAGATGGCTGTTTATTCTAAAACTGGTCTCTCTGGAGAGCCTGCGTTCCAGTTCACCCAGGTCGCAATCGGTAAAATCAATAACCTTGCCGCAGTCGGAACAAATCAAATGGTGGTGATGTTCCGAAGGTCGGCGCATCAGGTAGCTCCGGCAATTTCCCCCGGCGTGCATTTCGCAGATAAGACCGAGTTCGGTAAGCGTTTCCAGAGTGCGGTAAATCGTCACCAGCCCGATGCCGGGGTGCTCCCGGCCTACCCGCTCGTATATGGCCGATGGAGTCAGGTGCTCCCGACTTTTAATAATGCCTTTGATGATAGCGCGCCGCTGCGGCGTAATTTTATAGCCGTGCTGTCTCAGGGCGCTCTCAATTTTCTTTTCTGAATAAAGCATTTTAGATTCCCAACTGAAAATGATTTTCATTTAGTAATATATCAAAGTATATTTTACTTGTCAATATATTTCCTAATCGTTTTTGTTCGGTTTTTGTTGTAACTCCCCAAGAAATTATCATTGCGAGTCCCGATGTAATCGGGACTCGCAATCTCAACTTATAGATTAAGCATAAGATAGAGATTGCTTCGCCCTCGGGCTGAACTCGGGCTGAAGCCTTCCGCTTTTAGCGGGATGGACTCGCAATGACACAGTAACCAGATGCAAACAGTACCATCTAAACCACCAATTGTCCTGAGCCTGTCATGTATGGTAGAATTGTAACATAAGTCACATTAATGATATATTATAATAATGCGTAGTAATTTGCATAATTATTATGTATTATGATATTATATTAAAATAATTATATTGAATTGCGTGAAATATCAAGGAAAAAACTCTGCAACTGCTATCGGGAAATGAGGCACTGGCCCTCGGCGCTTACCATGCCGGTGTGCAGGTGGCGACCGCCTACCCCGGCACCCCCAGCACCGAGATATTGGAAAACTTGGCCCGCTTCAAGGATATCTACGCCGAGTGGTCCACCAACGAGAAGGTAGCCATGGAGGTGGCGATGGGGGCGGCTTATACCGGTGCCCGCGCCATGGTTTCCATGAAACACGTGGGGCTTAACGTAGCCAGCGACCCCTTTATAGCGGCATCCATAACCGGAATCATCGGCGGACTGGTGGTTGTCAGTGCCGACGACCCGCAGATACACAGCTCCCAGAACGAGCAGGACAACCGGCACTATGCCCGGCTGGCCAAGGTGCCGATGCTGGAGCCGAGCGATAGCCAGGAAGCCTACGACCTCATGGGCTATGCCTTCGATATCAGCGAGGAATTCGATACGCCGGTGCTACTGCGCACCACTACCCGTATCGCCCATTCGAAGTCAGCGGTAGATGTTAAACGCCGCCGCACGGTGAAAAACCCGCAGCCGGCTTTCCACTTTAACGTACAGAAATACGTTATGCTGCCGGTCAACGCCCTGCCGCGTCATGTCATCGTGGAGAAGCGCCTGCTCAGGCTGGCTGAGTATACGGAGACGTTCCCGTTAAATCAGATTATGTGGGGCAATCGGGACCTCGGCATCGTGACCGGCGGTGTCGCTTACCAGTACGCCCGCGAGGTCTTCCCCGAAGCCTCTTTTCTCAAGCTGGGCATGACCTGGCCGCTGCCGCGGAAAATGATAAAAGACTTCGCCGACCATGTTAAAAAACTTATCGTTATCGAAGAGCTTGACCCGTTTCTCCAGGAGAATATAAAGGCGATGGGCATCGAGGTCACCGGTAAAGAGTTTATCCCGCTGGTGGGTGAACTGAACACGCGTATCGTTGCCGAAAGCAGCGTCGGCGCCGGCCTTCTGCCCGATTCGGGAAAGGATAATGTCTTACCCCCGGCTCAAGGGCTGCCCCGCCGCCCTCCCCTGCTCTGCCCGGGGTGTCCCCATACCGGCATTTATTTTGTGCTGAACACCATCGGCCAGCGCTCAAGATTGCTGGAGCCGAAGAATAACGAGCCGCAGGAACCGAAGCTGATAATCACCGGGGATATCGGCTGCTACACGCTGGGCGCTTACCCGCCGCTCAATGTCCTGGATACTACCGCCTGCATGGGCGCCGGTATCGGACAGGCGCTGGGCATGGAGAAGGCCGGCGTTAAAAGCAAGGTGGTGGCTGTCATCGGCGACTCCACTTTCATGCACTCCGGCATCACCGGCCTGGTGGATGCCGTGTATAATAACGGGCACATCACCATCCTGGTACTGGACAACCGTACCACGGCCATGACCGGCCACCAGGAGCACCCAGGCACGGGTATCTCCGCTCAGGGACAGGAGACCTTTGCCGTGGATATTGAGAGCTTATGCCGCGGCATTGGCGTCACAGATGTCAAGGTCATTAATGCCTTTGACTTAAAGGCGCTGCGAGCAGGCGTCAGGGACTCGCTGGACAGGCCGGAGGTATCCGTCATCATCGTACGCGGCTCCTGTGCAATGCGAGTGAGAAAGCGCGCCAACCCCAGGAAGGTCGATATCGAAAAGTGCAATCAGTGCGGCGTCTGCCTCAGGCTAGGCTGTCCGGCTGTCCAGAGTGTTGACGGACAGGTTTTCATCGAGCCGACCCTCTGTGCCGGCGATATCTGCACCATTTGCGAACAGTTATGTCCGCAAAAGGCGATTGGCATGTAGGAAGCTATAAAAAATATTTATTCACTCCTCTCCCTCGATGGGAGAGGACAGGGTGAGATGAAGATGAATGTCCCCCTCACTCTAACTCTCTCCCACAGTGGGGAGAGAGAACGGAGTCTTCGGACCACCTCAATGAGTTTAATAAACAATTTTGATAAGTAAAGTATTGAGCAGTAAAGTGAAGAAAATGGACATTCTCGTTACCGGCGTGGGCGGTCAGGGGGTCGTCCTGGCCAGCGACATCATCGGGGAGACGGCCTTAGCCGCTGGCTTCGACGTTAAAAAGACGGATACGCTGGGCATGGCCCAGCGCGGCGGCAGCGTCGTCAGCCACGTGCGCCTGGCCCCTAAAGTCTGGTCGCCGCTCATCAAGGATGGTGAAGCGGACCTGCTCCTGGCCTTCGAAAAGCTGGAGGCGGCCCGTTGGAGTCACTATTTAAAGCCCGGCGCTATCGCCATCGTCAATAACTATGAGCAGCCGCCGCTATCGGTAAGCCTGGGACAGGAAAAGTATCCCACCGATGCTCAGATTGCCGCTGCCCTTAAACGGCGTGCCGACCAGGTCTATTTTATTGATGGAAATAAGAGGGCTAAAGAACTGGGCAATGTCAGGACGCTTAATATATATATGCTGGGATGTTTTTCTGTGTTCGCTCCTCTGGATATCGACGTCTGGAAGGAGAGTATCTCGCGGCGCATGCCGGAGAATATCCGTGAAATTAATCTCACTGCCTTCGCGATGGGCAGAAAGGAAATAAAGAGTGTCCGTATCGGAAAGAGTTAAAAAGGGCATGGTGGTGGGGTCGTGGATAAGGCGGATGTTCGAAGAAGGCATCGCCATGAAAAAACAGTTCGGCGAGGAGAACGTCTTCGACCTCTCGCTGGGAAATCCGGTGATGGAACCCCCTCCCGAATTCAAACGCGAGCTCAAGCGCCTGGCGAATAATCCCTACAAAGGGATGCACGGCTACATGGAGAACGCCGGCTATCCCGCCACCCGGGCCGCCGTCGCCGCGCAGCTGACCAAAGAGACCGGCATCAAACTCACTGAAAAGGACGTCATCATGGCAGTGGGGGCGGCAGGGGCTATCAACGTGGCGCTCAAGACCATCCTCGACCCCGGTGATGAAGTCATCGTATTCATTCCATGGTTCGTCGACTACTTTAACTATGTCGAAAACCACGACGGTATCGTCAAGCCCATGCCCACCGATGAGAATTTTATGCCCCGGTTGGATATTTTAGAGGCCGGCATCGGCCCCCGGACGAAAGCCTTGCTCATCAATTCCCCCAACAACCCCACCGGCGTGGTCTACAGCGAGAGCCTGATGAAGAAAATAGCGGAAATACTCCGCAAAAAAGAAGCCGAGTACGGGACGGAGATATTCATCGTCAGCGATGAGCCTTACAAAAAAATTATATACGATGGACTTAAATACCCATCTCCGTTAAACTTCCACCGGCATAGCATCATCGCCACCTCCCACTCCAAGGACCTTTCTATCGCCGGCGAGCGCATCGGCTATGTTGCCCTCCACCCGGACTGCGAGAACCACGACGATATGATAACCGGCTTCGTCTTCTGCACCCGCGTGCTGGGCTTTATCAACGCCCCGGCATTCATGCAGAACGTGGTGCGGAATCTTCAGGGCGTCACTATTCCCGTCAGCGAATACCAGCGCCACCGCGACTTTATTTATAATAATCTGGTAAAAATGGGCTATCAGGTCAATAAGCCGCAGGGGGCTTTTTACATCTTCCCCAGATGCCCCATCAAGGACGATGTCGCTTTTGTACACGAGCTTCAGCGCGAGCACCATGTGCTTACCGTGCCCGGCGTGGCCTTCGGCGTGCACGGTTTTTTCCGGCTGGTCTACTGCGTCACCGATGAGCTTCTGGAGAAATCCATGCCCGGCCTGGAAAAAATCGCGAAGAAGTACGGACTGATGAAATAGTCTTCTATTCCTGGATTAACAAACCGGAACAAAGGAGGCTTTATGGAAAGACAATATATAATTGACAATACCAAAAGCAGTGAAAGACTACACAAACTGGTGGATGAAATAACTGATGAGGAATTAAAGCTGATTATCTACAAAGAAGGCTGGACCATCGCGGTTGCCCTGGCGCACTTGGCTTTCTGGGATAAGCGGCGGCTGGTCCTTATCCGAAAATGGAAGCAAAAAGGCGTGACGCCATCGCCATTTGAAGAAGATATTATTAATGATGCACTGCTTCCATTCTTATTGGCGATACCCCCAAGAAAAGCCGCCAATTTGTCTATCTTTACAGCCGAGGAACTCGACCATGAATTGGAGGAACTCTCTCCTGACCTGATAACGGCGATTAAGGCTCTGGGAGACCGTCATGCACTAAACAGGTCAATACATCGTAAGATGCATTTAGATGAAATTGAGGCTTTGCTTAAAACCAAGCGCGGCTCAAAATAAGAATCCATTCCGGTGCAAACCGGAATCCAGTCAACGCGTGAAAATAGTCTAGCTCCCGACTTACGTCGGGATGGTTATACTTTATTCCATATTAAGCTGTTGATTTTTTTAAAAAAGGTGTGATATACTACCCGCAGTGCCCCAAAGCTCTATGTATCATTGTATATAGTACCTCGGGCACGTATATAGCAGATAAGCTATCTAGATAGTCAGAGGACATTTTGCTAGCTAGTTACGGATTAATCGGGCTGTTCTTCATCGTCGTCCTGTTATTCTCCCTTTCCATGATAATTATTCCTATTGTCCTGAGGTTTCTGAAAATCGTCCCCAGCAACCCCAATCCCATCAAGAATTCCATCTTCGAATGCGGTATGGAGACCATCGGGAAGACCTGGGTGCGGTTCAATCCCCACTACTATTTCTTCGCCCTCGTCTTTCTGGCTCTCGATGTGCTGGTGGTTTTCCTTTACCCGTGGGCCGTGCAGCTCCGTCAACTGGGAGCTTTCAGTCTTTACGTTATACTGATTCTCGTATTTATTGTTCTCATCGGCTATATCTACGCCTGGAAAAAGAAGGTTCTGGAATGGAAGTAAGCAGCGATAAAGAGTATATCTATACCTCCACCGAGCTTGACCGCTATGAGGGCCGGATAATCGAAGAGCTGAAGACAAACAGCCAGAAGTCGATTCCTGACCCCGATGCCTGGCTGGATGAGGAACTGAAAAGAAATATTCTGCTGACTTCGGTGGACGCCGTCATCAACTGGGCGCGTCGCTCCTCGCTCTGGACGGCGATATGCTTCCCCGCCTGCTGCGCATTTGAATTTATTGCCGCCATGGGGCCGCGTTTCGACCTCTCCCGGTTCGGCATGGACATCATGCGAGCTTCTCCAAGGCAGGCGGACCTGATGATTACTGCCGGCACTCTCACCTGGAAGATGGCTCCTAATGTGGTACGCATATATAACCAGATGCCCGAGCCAAAATGGGTGATAGCCATGGGCGCCTGTGCTATCAGCGGCGGTATCTTCCGCTCGTCCTATAGCGTGGTACCGGGATATAACCGGATAATCCCGGTCGATGTGTATGTGCCCGGTTGTCCTCCCCGCCCTGAAGCCCTGATTTACGCCATACAGATGTTGCATAAAAAGATTAACAATACAACGGTATTACCGGACCTACCGCAATTAATGCAGAAAGGCAAACAGTAATGACGGTAGCTCTCTCCATAAAAGAGATAGCCAGCCAGATTGAAAAGAAATACCCGGGCAGCATCGAAGAAGCCGCCCCGAACAGCCTGATTGTGAAGAGCGATTTTCTTCTGGCAATAGCCGGGTATCTCAAAGATACCGAAGGCCTTAAATTCGATTATTTTAACTATGTTTCCGCCGTTGACTACTACACCTATTTTGAAGTTGTCTACCAGCTTACCTCGCTGGAGCATAACCATACCGTGATTATCAAGACCCGGTGCTATAACCGGGAAAACCCGACCGTGCCCTCGGTAACCGGGCTGTGGCAGGGGGCTAACTTCCAGGAGCGTGAAATCTTCGACCTCATGGGCATCAGGTTCGAAGGACATCCGAATCTGAAGCGCATTTTCCTCTGGGAAGGATTCCCGGGGCATCCGCTGCGAAAGGACTACCTCCAGTGACGACGACCGGGGAGATTACGTTCAAGACTGAGCCTTTTGTACTGAATTTCGGGCCGGTGCACCCGAGCACTCACGGGGTCTACCGTATGAGGGCTACCCTAGACGGCGAGGTCGTTCTTGATATCGAGCCGGTCTTCGGCTACCTGCACCGCGGTATCGAGAAACTGGCCGAGGAAAGGACCTATACCGGCTTTATCCCGCTGACCGACCGCCTAGACTATATCTCGCCGATGAGCAATAACCTCGGCTACTGCCTGGCGGTAGAGAAGCTGGCGGGGATAAAGGTGCCGGAACGCGCCGAATATATACGCGTCATCATGGCGGAACTCCAGCGCCTGGCCAACCACTGCATCGCCGTCGGCTCTTTTCTGAGCGACTGCGGCGCTATGTTTACCCCGTTTATGTACATGTTCCGGGAGAGAGAAAAAATCCTGGACCTCTTCGACATGGTTTGCGGTGGGCGTCTTACCTACAATTACATGAGGATTGGCGGCGTCAGCCAGGATATCCCCGATGAATTTCTTCCGGCGCTGCAAAAGTTCATGGGCACCATGCCCGGGATGATTGAGGAATGGGAAAACCTGCTCAAACAGAATGAGATACTGCTGGCCCGCACCAAGGGCGTCGGCATATTACCAAGAGAAATGGCCATCAACTGCGGTATCTCCGGCCCGGTAGCCCGCGGTAGCGGTGTTAAATGGGACCTGCGCAAGGCTGACCCGTATTGTATCTATGACCGCTTCGAGTTTGATATCCCCACCGGTGAGGTCGGCGATTGCTATGACCGCTACCGCGTGAGGGTAGAAGAGATGAAACAGAGCCTGCGCATTATCAAACAGGCTATGGAAAAGGTGCCGTCCGGCCCCGTAAGAGCCGAAGTGCCCCACCTTATCCGCCCGCCCGCCGGCGAGGCTTATGCTCATATCGAAGCCCCCAAGGGTGAACTGGGCTTTTATATCGTATCGGACAGCTCCATTGCCCCCTACCGCTGCCACGTGCGGCCCACCAGCCTGATAAACCTCACGGCGCTGCGGGAAATGGTCAAGGGCTGGAAAGTTGCCGACCTTATCGCGATTTTCGGCAGTATTGACATTACTATGGGCGAGGTCGATAGATAGTGGCAATAGTTGATTCTATGAATAATACCCGGCTGCCCATGCAGGTAACACCCGCGGACTGGCCCGGCGGCTACTGGTGGCACTGGCTGTTCTTTACCGTCATCCTCATCGTCTTCGTGCTGGTCATGGTGATGGGCGCTATCTACATCGAGCGGCGCGGACTGGGCCGTATGCAGTCCCGCCTTGGCCCCAACCGCGTCGGCCCCTTCGGCTTGCTCCAGCCGGTGGCGGATGCTATCAAGGTGCTGTTGAAAGAGAATATCGTCCCCAACAGCGCGGATAAAGTGGTACACTGGCTGGCTCCTATCATCGCTTTTGTGCCGGCGATGATGATTTTCGCCGTGGTGCCGTTCCAGAACGGAGCGCTGCTCGCCGACCTTAATATCGGCATACTATACGTGATAGCTATCAGTTCTGTCTCCACGATAGGTGTCTTTATGGCCGGCTGGGGCTCCAGCAATAAGTATTCCCTCCTCGGCGCCATGCGCAATGTCGCTGCTGTGGTCAGCTACGAAATACCCCTGGTGCTGGCTGTAATCGGCGTGGTGCTTATGGCCGGCTCTTTATCCCTGAACCAGATTGTTCTTAAGCAGGATATTCCGTTCATCCTGCTGCAGCCCCTGGGCTTCCTCCTCTTCTTCGCCGCGGGCTGCGCCGAGATTAACCGTAGCCCCTTCGACCTGTTTGAGGCCGACCAGGAGCTTGTCGCCGGCTTCCATACCGAATATTCCGGCATGAAATTCGCCATGTTTTATCTGGTAGAATACGGCGAAGCTATTGCCATGTCGGCCATCATCACCACCCTCTTCCTCAGCGGCTGGCGAGGCCCGCTGCTCCCGCCGTGGCTGTGGTTTATCCTCAAGACACTTATCATCTTCTTCTTGATGGTCTGGACAAGGACAACGTTCCCGCGCGCCCGTATCGACCAGCTGATGGCACTGGCCTGGAAGTTCCTCTTTCCTCTGGCGCTGATAAACCTGTTCATCACCGCCATCCAGATACTGGTCTGGCCGGACGCTTTACCGTGGATACTTATCTTCATTAATATTGCCATCATGGTAATACTGATTTTATTGTGGTCGAAATTCTTTAAGCTGGGATGGGGTCGAATTGAAGTTTGAACGTTACGGCATCGGCTTAATCAAGGGTATGGTGGTGACCATTAAGCACCTGCTCCGCCACCCGACGGTGAACCAGTTCCCGGAGCAGCGACTCAACATCTCGCGCCGGTTTCGCGGTAACGAGCTTATCTGGAGTCGTGAACGGTGCACCGGTTGCGCTAGCTGTGCCAAGACCTGCCCCCAGGGCGCTATTGAAATCGTCACCGCCACTAACCTGGCGGACAATAAATACGAGGTTCAAAAATATCAGGTGGATACCGGCTACTGTATCCAGTGCGGCCTGTGCGTCGAGGTCTGCCCTTACGATGCTCTTTTCATGGGTTATTCCTATGAAAGAGCGAAATACCGGCGCGGCGAACTGGTACAGTCGGATGACGAGTTGCTGGAATCGCCTCAGAGGCCTGCCAGCGGCTACTTCCACCCTGAAATTGCCGAGAAATTACCCAAACAGACCCTGCTTGTGGAAAAGATTGTGGAGAAGAGGAAATAATGGGACTGGCGGCTGCTTTCTGGATAATGGCGTTGGTAGCTGTTGGCTCAGCGCTGGCCGTGGTGTTTCATCGTAACGTCTTCCGCGCCGCCCTGGCTCTGGTCCTCTGCTTTATCACGGTGGCGGGACTCTACATTACCCTCAGCGCCGACTTCCTCGCGGCGGTACAGATTCTGGTATACGTGGGCGCGATATCCGTGCTGATTATCCTGGCTATCATGATGACGAGGGAAGTCCAGAAAGGCAGCCCGGTCAATAAGATGCAAATACCCGCCGCTGTTGTCGCTTTAGTTCTGCTTGGAATCATGGTCTATACGGTAACCGCTACCCCCTGGAAGGTAGCCGCCGAAGCGCCGTTGTCACCGACTACGGTTCCGCTGGCCACCAGGCTCTTCAGTGAGAACGGCTTTATCCTGCCGGTGGAAATCGGGGCGGTGCTATTGCTGGCAGCTATACTGGGTGCTATCGTCATCACGAGGGAGAAATAAAAATAACCAGCTTCGGGTTTGAATTATGATGATTTGTAAGTTATCAGTCATAGGCGACTGTGGAGACATAAAGAGATGACTATCGGCCTTACTCATTATCTGGTGCTATCAGCGGTGCTTTTCTGCATCGGACTGTATGGCGCGCTGACCAAGCGTAACGCCGTAATTATTTTAATGTGCATCGAAATTATGCTCAATTCGGTAAATATCAGCCTGGTGGCATTTTCCAGCTATATCGTGCCGCTGCTGCTGACCGGCCAGGTCTTCGCTATCTTCGTGATGGTGGTGGCTGCCGCCGAGGTAGCCGTCGGCCTGGCGATTATTCTGGCTATCTTCCGCAACTTGACCGACATTGACGTTAATAATATCAATTTAATGAAGTGGTAGGCTGAGAGAGATATAAAAACTTATGCCTAAAGAAAAAAGGAGCGGGGACATGAAGAATTCAGGTGGGTTTTTCGGTGTTTTCTGGTTTGCCGGCTGGCTTTTTACCATCAGCTTCGCTCATCTGGTATGGTGGAAGATTATCCTGGGCATCGTGGTCTGGCCATACTTTTTAGGCACATACATGGGATAAAATAAAGAGAGTCCAGGAGGATGTTTTCCTTAAATGTCATTCTGAGGAGCGAAGCAACGAAGAATCTCGGAGAGGGGTGGTAATATAATCCCCACACCGAGACCCTTCGCAGAGTTTACCCTGAGTGAAAACGAAGGACTCAGGGTGATAGGGGTAGGCGGAACGAGGGGGTGAGGTCGGTGGGGTGGAAATGGTAAAAGTATAGTGAAGTATAGTATCGGGAAAAACAAATGTGGATAGAAGTTAAAAAAGCTCAGACCCTGGCTATCGCCGAGATGTGGAAGGAATGCTTTGAGGGTGAGGGTATCCCCACCCGCATTATGCCCGTCTCCAGCCTGCCCGCCGCTCCTCCTGAGCTATGGCAGGCGGGCCTGCCCATCGGCCAGGAGCTGGCTGCCTATTCCATCCTGGTGCCACAGGACAAAGAGCATGTCATCAAGGACGTGTTGAGGAAGCTATGATACCTTATCAGTTAATCTGGCTTATCATGCTGCTGCCGTTGTTCTCCTTTATCATCAACGGACTGCTCATCCGGCCTTTCGTTAATCCCAAGTCGAAGACTTACGGATATATCACCATCCTTTCGATAGCCGTCTCGGCGGTATTTTCCATCTGGGCCCTGAAATCGGTAATGTCGGCGGAGACCCGCGAAATTCTCGTCCCCGATGTTAGCTGGATAGCTATTGGCAACTTTAACTTCCATGTCGGGATGATAATGGACCAGCTGGCAGCGGTCATGGCTGTCGTCGTCTCCGTCGTCAGCCTGATGGTACAGATTTACTCGCTGGGCTACATGGCGCATGACGATGCCGGGTACTACCGCTATTACACCTACATGTCCCTCTTCACCTTCGCCATGCTGGGCCTTGTCCTTTCCGATAACCTGCTCTTCACCTTCGTTTTCTGGGAGATGGTGGGCCTGTGTTCCTATCTCCTTATCGGTTTCTGGTTCCACAGGAAATCGGCCGCCGATGCCGCCAAGAAAGCCTTTATCGTTACCAGGATTGGCGACTTCGGTTTCCTGGCGGGGATTTTAATTCTGTTCTTTAACACCCATACCTTTGATATTTACCAACTGCATGAGCTGGCCGTCACCGGCGTCCTGGGCGGCTCGGTACTGATGTGGGCAGCTATCGGTATTTTTGCCGGGGCCATCGGCAAAAGCGCCCAGTTCCCGCTCCATGTGTGGCTGCCGGACGCTATGGAAGGCCCCACGCCGGTCAGCGCCCTCATCCATTCCGCCACGATGGTCTGCGCTGGCGTATTTCTGGTGGCACGCACCATGCCACTCTTCGTCTTCTCGACCCAGGCGATTACGCTCGTCGCCGTCATCGGCGGTTTTACGGCAATTTTCGCCGCCACGATGGGCCTGGTGGCTAATGATATTAAACGCGTGCTGGCTTATTCCACCATCAGCCAGATTGGCTATATGATGCTGGGGCTGGGGGCGGCGGGCATGGCGCTGGCTCATGAAATCAGCGGCGGGGAACTGCACGTGGGGACGGAAGAGCTCCTCATTATGGCCAGGGGAGCAGTAGCCGTGGGCATGTTCCACCTCTTCACCCACGCCTTCTTCAAATCCCTGCTCTTTATGGCTTCAGGCAGCGTCAGCCACTCCACCGGCACTTTCGACATGCGCCTTATGGGCGGCCTGCGCCGGACGATGCCCTGGACTTACGCTACCTTCCTCATCGGCTCGCTGAGCCTGGCGGGTATCTGGCCCCTGGCTGGATTCTGGAGCAAAGACGAAATTCTGGTGAACGCATTTACCAGTCAGCCCGTTCTATTCTATCTGGCTATGATAACTGTATTCCTGACGGCTTTCTATATGTTCCGCGCTATTTTTTTGACCTTCCACGGCGAGTACCGTGGCGGCGCTACCGATGATGGCAAAGACCATCACCACACCCACGAATCGCCGTGGGTCATGGTGGGGCCGCTGGTGTTCCTGGCCATCATGGCCATAGTGGCGGGGTGGTGGAACGTTACCGGCAGTTTCAGCCGGTTCATGGGGCACGAAGGCGGAGAGGCCGCCGGCAGCGCCATCGGCGCGATTTTCTCTGTCTTTACGCATACGACCAACGGGATACCGCTGCCGCTGATTTCACTGGTGGTGGCATTATTCGGTATCTTTTCCGCTTACGCCGTCTACAGTGCCAGGTGGATTACCGCCGAATCGCTTGGCAAGTTTTTCGGCCCGCTTTACAACGTGGTCTACCAGAAGTATTTCTTTGACAAGCTTTACGAAGATATCATCGTGAAGCTGGTACTTATTAAAAATTTATTTACGGGCTTCCAGTTATTTGATAGCAGGGGCGTCGATGGGGCTGTCAACGGAACGGCTGATATCGTCATGAGCGGCGGCCGGGCTATCCGGCGCGTCCAGACGGGACAGTTGCAGCTTTACGGACTTTTCATCGGCATCGGATTAGCCATCATCGCCATTTGCGTATTGATATTCGGCTAGTACTCAATGTCATTCTGACCCCGATGAAATCGGGGGAAGAATCTCGGAGAGGTGGGGAAAAAAGAAAAGGGCAGTCAATAAAGGATGGAGTTAGTTAATTGGGTTTTAACTATTTAACGACCATACTCTTCCTGCCGGCGGTGGGTTCCATCGTTATTGCCTTGATATCTGGCAAGAATGACGTGCTCATCAAGCGCCTTGCCGCTGTTTTCACTGCTATCCCGCTGATTCTGTCAATCTATCTCTTTATTGCTTTCGACCGCTCGTCTGCGGCGGCAGGCGTCATCCAGTTCGAGGAAAAGTACCTCTGGATAGCCCCGCTTAATGCCTACTATCACCTTGGCTTGGACGGACTGAGCCTGCCCCTGGTGCTGTTGACGACTTTCCTCGGATTCTTGGCCGTGCTTATCTCCTGGAAAGTCCATGACAGGCCGCGCGAGTTCTTCGCCTGGCTGCTGCTGCTGGAAACGAGCATCATCGGCGTCTTCGCTTCCCTCGACCTGCTTCTTTTCTTCATCATGTGGGAAATCGAGGTTATCCCGATGTATTTCCTTATCACCATCTGGGGCTCGGGACGCCGCGAATACTCTGCCATTAAGTACGTGATTTATACCCTCTTCGGCAGCGCTTTCATGCTGGCGGGTATCCTCAGCCTGTACTTTACCACCCACAGCCTGAGTATGCTCGATATTGCCAATCAGGGGCTGGGCATGGTGCAATCGGTCATGCCGGCGGCGGCTATTTTCTGGCTGCTTTTCATCGGCTTTGCCATCAAGCTGCCGATGTTCCCGTTCCATACCTGGCTGCCCGATGCCCATACCGATGCGCCCACCGCCGTCAGCGTCATGCTGGCCGGTGTCTTAATCAAGATGGGCGGCTACGGTATGATTCGACTCTGTGTCAGCATGTTCCCCGCGTCGGCCCAGCAGTACGCCCAGCCGTTGATTATACTGGCTCTCATCGGTATTCTCTACGGCGCCGCCGTAACCCTTATGCAGAACGATATCAAGAGGCTGATTGCCTATAGCAGCATCAGCCACATGGGTTATGTTTTACTGGGTATCTTTGCCCTGGGACAGGTAAGCCTGACGGGCGCCGCCTTACAGATGTTCAGCCACGGCATTGTTACCGGGCTCCTCTTCGCCATGGCCGGACTGGTGATCCATAACATTGAAGTCCGCGACTTGCGCAAGCTGGGCGGCCTGGCAAAACAGGTGCCGGTCATGGCGGCCGTCTTTTCTATAGCCGGGCTAGCATCCCTGGGACTGCCCACCACCAGCGGTTTCGCCGCCGAGTTCCTTATCTTCCTGGGCAGCTATAATAGCACCGTGGTTCCCCATGCGCAGGTATATACTATCGTCGCCATTATCGGCGTCGTTCTCACCGCAGGTTACATCTTGTGGATGTTGCAGCGGACGTTCTTCGGCCCGGTCAGGGAAGAATTTAGCGCTGTTAAAGACGCCGACGGCCTGGAGAAGTTCTACATGTTCGTCCTTATCGCGGTAATTATGCTGGTCGGTATCTATCCGGCCGTCCTGACGGATGTCTTTAAGCTTGGTATTACGCCCATCGTAAAGCTGATTGGCGGCTAAAGTAAAGGTTAGAAAAAAGGAGAGCAGGACTTGAATCTGACGCTGTTCATACCAGAAATAACCCTGGCGGTCTTCGCCATACTGGTCATCCTGCTTGATTTAGGCATAAAGCAGAAGCACGTGCTGAGGACGGTGAGCCTGGCCGGACTGATTATCGCCGGGGTCTTTTCGGTGGCGATGTGGGGGGATAGCCACCCGGCCCTCTTCAATAATATGCTGGCTGTGGACAACTTTGCCCTGTTCTTCAAGCTGCTGTTCGCCGGTATCGCTTTCTTGGTTATCCTGGCTTCCACCGACTACATCGCTAAGTTTTCCCGCTTCCAGGGTGAATACTATGCCCTGATTCTGCTTTCGACGCTGGGCATGATGCTCATGGCAGCCGCCACCGACCTTATTTCCCTCTATGTCGCCCTGGAGCTGGCCAGCATTTCCCTCTACGTGCTCGTCGGCTTCCTCAAGGACCGTAAATCGACCGAGGCCGCCCTGAAGTACCTGCTGCTGGGGGCGATTGCCTCGGCGGTGCTGCTTTATGGCATGGCACTCGTTTTTGGTTTTACCGGCCAGACCCAGTTGGACGCCATCGCCCAGTCTATCGGGTCGCTGTCGGCAGGTTCGGTTTTCGATAGCCCCGCGCTGCTCATCGGCGTCGTCCTGATGATAGCCGGTTTTGGATTCAAGATTGCCGCTGTCCCCTTCCAGATGTGGGTGCCCGATGTCTATGAAGGTGCCCCCACCACCATCACCGCTTTCCTTTCCGTAGCCAGCAAAGCCGCCGGTTTTGCCATTATTATGCGCGTCTTTTACTCCGCCTTTTTCATACCGGACTGGCTCAGCCAGAACTGGGGCATGATATTCGCTGTGATTTCCGTCGTCAGCATGACTATCGGTAACGTCGTGGCCATCCCCCAGACCAATATCAAGCGCATGTTGGGGTACTCCAGCATTGCCCAGGCCGGCTATCTCATGGTGGGGCTGGCGGGAATGGGCGTATTCCCGGCATATTCGAGCCTTCCGTATGGCTTACTGGCGCAGAGCGGTATCCTCTTCTTCCTCGCCAGCTATGCCCTGACCAACCTGGGGGCTTTCATTGCCGTTATCGCTATTTCCGGTAAGCTTGATAGCGATATGATTGCTGACTACTCCGGTATGGGTAAGCGGGCGCCGGTGCTGGCCCTCGCTTTAACCCTGTGCCTGATATCGCTCATCGGTATGCCGCCCGCCGCCGGCTTCATGGCCAAGTTCTATCTCTTTAGTTCTGCCGTCCAGAACGGGCTGTTGTGGCTTGTTGTCGTTGCCGCTATCAACAGCGTTATCTCGGCCTACTATTATCTTCGCGTGGTCAAGGTCATGTGGTTCGGTGTAGCCAAATCTCAGGAAAAAGTCCCCTCCTCCGATGCGCCGAGACTTGCTTTATTCCTCTGCTGCCTCGGCGTTCTGCTGCTCGGTATTATCCCCGGCCTGGTCATGAGACTCGCCGAAGTGGCCAGCCACCTGTTTAGTTTCTAGCCAAAAACTCCTCTGATTGTCATTCCCGCATCCACGCTGTCATTCTGAGTCCTTCCACATAAGGACGAAGAATCCGTATTTTCACCAATCGTCATTCCCGCGTAAGCGTCCCGATTAAAATCGGGACAGTTGGGGGATAAGGTGGTCTGGCTAGTCGGTGTCAAGCGCTCAGGAAGTCCGTTGGGAAAGCTGAGAAGAAATGAGGAATAAAATTCCGGCGATGAGGAACGGTAAAGCCAAGAGAAACATGCCTGCATAAAAATGGAAACCCGACCCGTAATAGAGAGAGTGTATCGTAGAGCTGAAAGATAAAAGCAAATAGGCTAGAACCAGCAGTGAACCGCCACCCCGCTCTTGCCACCAGGACACGATATAACCAGCCAGCGTGATTATCACGGGCACCAGTATAAAAAGACTTTCTGCGTCGAATGTAAAACCTTCAGACTGGACAGACATAACCGTTTCGCCAATCAAGAACCAGAGGAAAAATACCGTAATAATCCCCCCGACTATTCGGGCGGCCAGCCTTATTTTCTTCGCTGGACGCTTCCGACCCGGTTCAACTGCCACTTTCGTATCTCTTTCTTTTCAATAGCATTATGGTAAATGCAATATCTATCCAGCGGCGACACTTTACTGTAAAGAATCGTCTCTGATAAAAATCCTGCCGTCGCCTTTCTCGATTTGAAAATTGTCGGACTTATTCCCCGTAGTTACATCGGTAAAATCTCCGTCAAAAGAAACGGCAGTGGTGGCGTACGGCGAAGCCACGACAATTCCCCTCTCGAACTCCCGGTAGTAGGCGTCTCCCTTTCTGTAATAGCTATTGAGCGGACTCCCCAGATTCACGTCATATTCACTGAACCACCAGGCCTGCCCGTGGTCACGGGGCCCGAAATCGTAGGTAAAATACGTTTTATCATGCAGCAGGCTCAGGGTCAGGCCGAGCCTCATCTTGTTCAGGTCTTTCACCCCCGTGTCATCAGTGTCTACGGCATATATCACCTCATAATCATCTTCCGCCGCCTTTAGCCCGTCATCGAAAGTCGACTTCACCTGCGCTCCCATGAAGTTTTCCATGAGATAGCCTTTCATATAAGGACTATAGGCGTCTATTTCCGAGAAGTCCCGACCGGCATTAAAAATCACCGGCTTGCGTATAGGGTTCATCTTCTTTATCCATCTTAATATGAGCTTCGTGGCCTCCGTCCATTCCTGGTCGGATATCACTTCATGCCAGTACGACTTTTCCGTGAGTATGTCGATGATAATGCCATCATGTTGCGGCTGGTTTAAAACGTTTTCATAAAAGGAACTTATTAGTCCCAGCCATTCCGGATTTCTCGGGTCCATGGCGTATATCTCCTCATGCCTCCATTGCTGCGAAGCCCAACCGAAGGCGCACCGCGAGCCATCCGGTTTGTGCAGATACATACTTTCCTTGATTACAAACGACCTCACCCTGCCGTGACTGGCGGCTGTTGTTAAGAAAGTCATCCAGTCTGTGTTATCCCATACCCAGTTAACCGAAAGGCCGGCCAGGAGAATAGCATCAGGATTCTGCGACTTTATTTGAGCGGCTTCCTCCGGAGTAAACCAGCCGGACATCACGAGGTCATACGGTTTTTTGCTGGCGATGATTTCATCCTTTTTAGCCAGCCAGCTCGCTATCTTGGGATATTTCCCTGACTGCCTTGACCACAGTGACGTTGTCTTATTATTAGCCGTCTGTGAAGATAGAGTTGACGCCGTATTATTTGATGGAGCACAGCTTAACAAAAAAGGCAACAAACATAGTGATATTACTATAATTGCCAACTTGTTCATAACCTAAAATATCATAGACACCATCTGCATGAATGTCAATCAAACCCATGCCTCCATGCCTGCATGTATTGCCATTCTCATCCTTCAGAGGAAGGATAAAGCAATCTCTGTTTAAAGCCTCTGTAATATCATCGCCTTTCCTGAATGAGATGCTTTTATTTTAAAAAAATGGGGAGTGCGCAGCGAGAGGGGGCAAAGCCCCCTCTCAAAAACTCTTCCCCCTCTCCAAACAGGAAGATTGAAGAAACTCTTGAATAATTATGTTTGGAGAGGGGGATTAAGGGGGTGAGGTCAATATCATGTGAGATAAAAATATGAAATGAATAACCAAAAACAAATAGAAAATTAAAGAGCAAAACTTGAATAATTTAGCGCTTGATAGTATAGTTTAACAGATGCCTTTATTGACGATGGAAAATTTGAAATTGGTCATCAAACCTGACGCCTTTCAGATACTGAACAAAATCAGCCGATTCCTTTCCGAAGAAGGTATCCCTGCATTCCTCGTCGGCGGGTTCGTGCGTGATATGCTGCTGGGGCATGATACGGCTGATATTGATATCGCCGTCACCGCCGACGCTCTGGCAATCGCTCCAAGAGTTGCTGTCGCTCTTGGCGGTAAATATATCCCCCTCGATGAAGAAAACGAGGTGGGCAGGGTAGCCCTCCCCGATATAAAATGGCAGATTGATTTCACCACCCTTCAAGGCGATATCGGGCAGGACCTCGCCCGGCGCGACTTCACCATAGACGCCATGGCTATCGAACTCAATAAAATAGCCAAAACTGTTCTCGATACTGGCAATCTCATCGACCCCTTTAACGGTCAGGAAGACCTTCGCCGCCGTTTGGTGAGGGCTGTCAGCAGTACTGTCTTCGCCGCGGATGCTGCCCGTCTGATACGGGCAGTACGCCTTGCCGCCGAACTCGGATTTCGTATTGATGACTCCACGGAAACTTTGATTTTACAGCACAGCCGACTCATCACCGGGGTTGCCGGAGAACGGCTCAGGGAAGAGCTGCTGCGGCTTCTGGCGCTGCCCGGCGCCGGCCCGCGACTCTTTTATCTCGATAAGCTGGGACTGCTCACCGCCTTGATACCGGAAATGTCGCCGGCCAGGGGTGTCGAGCAACCCAAAATACATGTCTGGGACGTTTTCGACCATTCGATTCACACGGTTTCGGCCACTGAATTCCTGCTCAGGGAGGGAACCTGGGAATACGCCGGCGAAGAAATACTCACCCCTGTACCCTGGTCGTCAGGGCTATGCCAGCACTTCGACCAGGAAATAAGCAGCGGCAGCACCCGAAGGTCGATACTCAAGCTGGCGGCATTGTTCCATGACATCGCCAAGCCACCGACCAAGACTCTCGATGACGAGGGCCGGGCACATTTCCTGGACCACCCGCTGGAAGGCGCCGCGACGGCCGCCGCTATCATGGAAAGACTCCGATTCAGTAACCGTGAGATTCACCTGGTGGAACTGCTGGTCAAATACCACCTCAGGCCGACTCAGATGAGCCACGAGGGCTTACCGACCCGCCGCGCCATCTACCGCTACTTCCGCGATACCGGCGAGGCGGGCATCGACCTGCTTTTTCTTTGTCTGGCCGACCACTTGGCTACCAGAGGTCATTCACTGGAGCTACCGCAATGGCAGGAGCATAACCGCATGACGGAATACGTACTGGCCAGACATTTTGAGGAAGAAAGCCTGTCGGCACCTGCCAGACTGATTGATGGCCATGACGTGATGAAAACCTTCGGGCTGAGCCCCGGCCCCAGGGTCGGTGAGCTCCTGGAAGCATTAAGGGAAGCCCAGGTCGCCGGAGAAGTGACCAACCGGCAGGAAGCCCTGCATTATGTGGAGCAGCTACTGGCTGATGTATAATTTCCCCGGAATAAAATAATTTAAGGACAAAAGATGGCTCGAAGAAATGGCATAACATTTATCATTATACTGGTTATTTTTATCTTTACGCTGTGGGTCCTCCTGCCCGTACAGGGAGAAAGATTCGGCAGGCAGGGACTGCGCCTCGGCCTTGACCTCAAGGGTGGTGTGCACCTGGTATATCAGGCGCAGTTTTCGGAGAATGCCACCTCTACGGATAAATCGGCCGCTATCGACCGGGCACTGCTTACCATTGAAAAACGTATTGATACCTATGGTGTCACCGAGCCCGTCATCCAGAAAATGGGAGAAGACCGCATCCTGGTGCAGCTACCGGGATTTACCGATATTGACGCCGCCAAGAGATTAGTCGAACAAACCGGCTTCCTGGAGTTCCGCGAAGTGGAGCTGAATGAAGCAGGAAAAATTGTATACCTCAGCGATTACCTGGAAAGCTCTGTCACTGATTTCTTTAATAAGAAAGAGACCGGCAAGCGACTCTTTGTCAATGAAGGAGGCGAGGCAAAAGATTATGGTAAACCTATCGCCTTCCTAGTCAAAGATGAGAATGGCCTTCACTTTACGGACATGGACGGCAATCCCATTGACAGAGAGACATTGAAACAGGGTCTGGTTCAGGTCCCGGCCTGGATTCCGTCCAGGGGTGATGACGGTACACCGCTCACCGGCGCTTATCTGTCTGACGCCAGCCCTAATATCCAGCAGGGAGTCACCGGCGGCCAGCCTGAAGTCAATATTAAATGGGATGCCGAAGGAAGCATAATTTTCGACCAGATTGCCAAGCGCCTGTACAACCCTCAGGAAGCGTATTCCCTGGAGCATGCCCTGGGCATCTTTCTGGACAATTCTCTTATCTCGGCCCCCCAGATTCGGGCGCAGGTATTCCATGGCACCGGTTCTATCAGCGGCAGTTTCACGGTAGATTCCGCCACCGAACTCGCCAACTTGCTGAAATCCGGGTCGCTGCCCGTGGAACTTAAGAAACCGCCGCTCTATCAGGAAAAGGTCTCCGCTACGCTGGGGGCTGAGTTCATTAATATGGCCTGGAAGGCCGGGCTTATTGGCATGCTCCTGGTCATGTTGTTTATGATTGCCTACTATAGACTACCCGGCGTGTTAGCCAGCCTGGCACTAATCTTTTACGGGACGCTGACATTTACTATATTAAAGCTGTGGCCATCACCGCAGATTACTTTAACCCTGGCCGGCCTGGGTGGCTTCATCGCCTCCATAGGCATGGCTGTTGACGCCAATGTCCTCATCTTTGAGAGGATGAAGGAGGAGTTCAGAGCCGGGCGGACGCTGGGGGCCGCCATCGAGGCCGGTTTTGACCGGGCCTGGTCGGCCATCAGGGACAGCAATATCACCACCTTTATTGCCTGTATTATCCTAATCATCATTGGTAGCAATATCGCTGCGGGTACGTCCATAAAGTGGTTCGGTATTACCCTGTTTATCGGTGTAGCCGTAAGCATGCTCACCGCGATTACCGTTACCAAAACATTACTACGCCTTTTTGTCGGTAGTTCTCTGGCAAATAAAACCTGGCTATTCACCGTACGCGGAGGCAAGAAATAATGTTGAATATCATCAGTAAGAGGTACTGGTTCTTTCTTATCTCTGGATTCTTCATCCTCATCAGTATTATTTCGCTGGCAACTGTCGGGCTCAAATCGGGAATTGAGTTCAGCAGCGGCTCCATGTTGTCGGTAAAATTCGAGACACCAGTAGAATATGCCCAGTTTCAACAGGAAATAGTCAATCTGGGCTATACAAGTGCCATTGTTCAAAGTGTCGGCGAAAACGAGTTTCTTATCCGCACCCAGGAATTAACCGAGGAACAAAAGACTCAGTTGGAGGCTGCCCTGACCACCCAATTTGGTAAGCTCTCGGAGTCGCAGTTTTACTCGGTATCGCCCCTGGTAGCTACCGAGACAGCACGCAGCGCCGCCATCGCGGTGGCGGTAGCCATGGTGGGTATACTTCTTTATGTTACCTGGGCTTTCCGCCGTATGCCGAGTGCCTTCCGCTGGGGGACCTGCTCCGTCATCGCCCTGTTCCATGATGCGCTGGTAACAGTGGGGCTTTTCTCTATCTTCGGTGCCATACTTGGTTGGGAGATTAACCTGATGTTCATCACCGGTATCCTGACCATTATCGGCTACAGCATCAATAACACGATAGTCGTTTTTGACCGGATGCGCGAGAACCAGATAAAGGGCATCAGCGCCAGCTTCGAGAACATCGTCAATAACAGCCAGGTGGAAACCCTGGGCCGCTCTCTGAATACCAGTATTACCACACTGATTACGACGTTAGCCCTGCTGCTCTTTGTCGGTTCAACCATCCAGAATTTCGCTATCGTCCTGCTCATCGGCATCGCTGTCGGCACCTTCGACTCCGTTTTCGTGGCACCTGGGTTGCTGGTAGTGTGGGATAAAAATGAGTGGGGCAGATTTATTCCCTGGCGTAAGCCTTCTCCGGTAAAAGCCTGAATTAGAAGGCTGTCTAACTCGCCGCTTGCACGTATGCTATAATTCCCTTCACGATGAACTGCCCGCCGAAATAGAGCAGTACCAGGCTCAGGACGATAAAGACCCACTCCTGCGTCTTCTCCCCCCAGAACGAGTGTGTCCGGTAGATGGTAAAGGAAACAACGGACAGCCAGACAAGGTCGCAGAGCCAGTGCACGCTAATAAAGAGGGGTAATCCCCAGACCCCGACGGCATTCATAAAGTTCATCAGGAGCAGGCTCCCTACCGTTACCCACCACACCAGGAAAAATGGATTAAGCCCGCTCATCAGGATGCCGGCGATAAAAGCGTTATAGGATGTGTCCTTGCCTTCTCTGGCCAGTTTTCTGCGGGCGCGGTACAGGTCGATACCCATCCAGACAATCATGCCGCCGCCGAGCACGCCCAGCGCCACTTTTACGATATCATTCTGGAAGAAATTTGCCAGGCCGAAATATACCAGCAGTATCAGCGGCACCTCGATGACGGCATGCCCCAGCGATACCAGCACCCCCGCCCACGGCGATTTCAGGCTTTTAGCCAGCGTGACGGTGAACATCGGCCCCGGCGCCATGACGCCCGATAGTGACGTTACGATAACAGTGCCCAAGGCGGCGAGCATCAAACTCCTTGAATGCGAATTTCCCGTCCCATTATATCATTTAAGAGAATAATACTGTCATTCTGAAGGAGTCCCGACATAGTCGAGACGACTGAAGAATCCGCCATACCGTAGTAACGGATTGCTTCGCCCCCTCTTTTATGTATCTCCCCCGCTACTACGGGGCGTCTAAGAGGGGTGCAGACCCCTCTTTCTTTTTATCTCCCCCTCTCCTGACAAATAAATCTACGATGGCTCACAGAACAACTGCTAGGAGAGGGGGACACAGGGTGTGAGGTATAAATGATATGTCAGGTTAATATTTATTCTCCATCCTGCATCGCTTGAGTTAGCTTTATTATTGCCCTATACTAAAGTCAAAGGAGAGTAGCACCGGTGTCACTGGACTTAACTAAAGTAGCCGCTCAGGTCATCTCCATGATATCCGAGCTGAGGGACAGGCATGCGGAACAGGAAAAACGCCTTAAGTTCGCTCTGGACACCCTCTTTAGCCCGGCCATCGACCTCGACGACCTGAAGCAGAAAATAAAAGCCGCAAAAACGACCTGGCTCGTAGCCGATATCGTAGAAGGGCTGAATAAACGCTATCCACCGCCGCCAACCCCGTCAGACTTCACCGTTCTGGCCACCGACGGTTCCCATATTGATGTCGACCGCCACCACTCCACCCGGTGCTACCTGATAAATATCGGCGCGGCTTTAATCAGCTACGGCAGCCAACCGGACGCCGTCCTTTCGAGCACTCCCCGCCTCTACTCCAATGATAAAGACCTGGCGATTACCCCGCCGGGCAACGGGCGCGAGCAGCCGGTGGAGGGGACTGTCCTGGGTATCAAGCGCTCAGTCGAGGAGTGTAAACACCTGGCCGACCTGGCCACAGAGTTGCCTGAAGACAGCACTGCTCTTGCGCTTCTCGATGGCACGCTCATTCTCTGGGGACTTGAAGCCTACCCTGATTTTGTCACGGATATTCTTTTGACCAACGGCCTTTTACCCTGCCTGGACGCCATGAAAAAGCTTAATAAAGACCGCCGTCTCGCCCTCGCCAGCTATATCAGCTTCCCCCGCAGCACCGATGTCGTTAACGTGCTGAGGGTGGCCGTCTGCCCTAACGATATCCCCGACTGCGATAAATATTGTCCGCCGGAGAAAGGGCGGGACTGCGATAGTATTGCCGGTGTGCGCGACCGCGACCTTTTTATGAATCTGCTGGAGGACGGGGAGCGATCGGCGCTGTTTTTGAGCCCATCTAAAATCGTTAAAGAGCATTACGGCGAGCACCGCGTCTATTTCTTCTATCTTAGAGTGGATGATGAAATAGCCCGCATCGAAATTCCGCAGTGGGTCGCCGAAAGTGACACTTTGCTTGGCCTTACCCACGGGCTTGTCCTCGACCAGTGTCAACGCGGCCGCGGCTATCCGGTGGTGCTCTCCGAAGCCCATGAGCAGGCGGTGGTCACCGGCCTGGATAGAGAAAACTTCTGGGAACTGGTAGAATCAACAATGGTGGATGAGCACCTGCCCAGCCCCACCTCCGGCAAAAGCCTGAGCAAGCGGACGAGGTGGGTGTAGTCCTAACGTCATTCCCGTGAAGCTTGTCCCGTACTTGATACGGGAACGGGAATCCAGAGGTGGGGAAAAGGCGACGGGGAGGGGGTAAAGGGTAAGGAGGAAAAACAATGACAAGCCTGCTGGTAATTGGCTTCGGTTTGCTTGTTCTAGCAGTCCGTTTGATGACACTTAGAAATAATCTACGCCGCGCAGGAAATGTTCAAACTGTAGTAGCAAACGAAGTTCTTAGAGAAGGATTGATAATTTGTGTTGGTGGTTTAATCGTACTGATAATAGGAATATCTGGGTCGTTATTGAGCATTGAGACTAGAATATTAACAGATACAGGGGCAGCTGTTATATACATCGGCCTGCTTTCGATTATCCAATGGGTAGTTCAAAGAGGTAAAGGTAACGAACAACAAGTACGTAAATGGGCTTGGGTTGTAGCTTATATTGGATTAGCGTGTATTTTAGCATATGTTATTTATCGAATTATTACGATATTTAATTAAACAGGAGGTATCTAATGGGCAGTAAAGGCAGAAAGAACATCAAGAAACCCAAACAGAACAAGGGTAAAGCAGCCCCGGACACCAAGAAGAAATAGAACGGGGAAAACTTAACTTACGTTGTCATTGCGAGGAGTACTTCCGCGGAAGGACGACGTGCCTGTACGCCGAAGTGCGTTACGGCACGCAGGCGTGGCAATCTCAATCTTTGGATTGCGCCTTAGATAGAGATTGCTTCGCCCTCGGGCTGAACTCGGGCCTCGGACAGAAGTCTCGGACTGAAGGCTGAAGCCTCCCGACTTCGTCGGGATGGTCTCGAAATGACATGCGCGTAGAGCGATACATGCGGATTACGTTTCCCCAAAAAGCCAAGGGGGATGGGGTCTATCAATACCATGGTAATGTGATAGGCCCTTCCCATAGTGATACAATAAAGGCGGTGGAGGTGACAGTATGAAGGAAATACTATTAGCAATTCAAATAGAAGCATTACCTGAAGGTGGCTTTTTAGCCACCAGCGAGGAGTTGCCCGGCCTGGTAGCTCAGGGGCGTACCGCTGCCGAGGCGCTGGAGATTGCGCAGGATGTTGCCCGTAAGCTCATCCAGTCCTACGAAGAGCATGGTGATGAGCTGCCACCATCATTGAAAGCCGCTAAAACTCCGAGCGGTAAAGTCAGCATCCCGGTGAGCATATCCTGATGGGAAGACTGGCAGGATTCAGTGCTGACGAGGTGCTACGTAAGCTACGACGGGCTGGTTTTGTCTTTGACCGTCAGGCGAGGGTAAGTCATGAAATATGGTGGCATCCCCAGACTCGTGCCCGTACTACTGTACCCCACCATCCCGGCGACCTCCTTGAAGGTACATTACGTGCAATTTTGCATCAGGCAAAGCTCGATATTGATTAATTTTTAAAACTTTAAAGTTTATTTATGGATAATAAAATTGCCGAAGTCATCGAAGCCATCGTGGGAGTTAAGTAGTGGACTTGAAGGATGTTTGGGGACATAGTGTAAGCCTCACCGATGAGCGAAAGGCACATCTTCTGGAGCACCCGGAAATGACGGAGCAAGAAAATAAGCTTGCCGAAACGCTCCTTGAGCCTGACTCTGTTATACAGTCACGAAGCGACGATACGATTCGGCTGTTCTATCGTTTCTATAAACAACTCACTATCGGCGATAAATACCTCTGTATAGTGGAAAAATATATAGAAGGTAACGCTTTCATTATCACAGCCTATTTCACAGATAAGGTAAAAATAGGAGAGATACTATGGAAAAAGTGAAGGTCTGGTACGACTCCGAAGGCGATTTTCTGGAAGTGACATTCACACGGAAAAAAGGCTATTTCCGCGAAACGAAATCCGACCAAGTTATGGAAAAAGTTGACATGCAGGGAAATGTTATCGGTTTCTCTATCCTCAAAGTAAGCTCATTGAAAGAGAAATTCCTCGACGTAGATTTGGTGAGTGTAGCGGGATAATCCTATGCCTGACCAGCCTAACAGAATCGCCGAAGTCATCGAAGCCAGCACGGCGCAGTTCATCGCCCAGTGCTACGAACTCTATGAGTTGCCTCCTTTAGGCAGCCTGGTAAAGACCGGCGATATCTACGGTATCGTCTGTCACGCCGAGACCGCCAGCATGGAGCCGGGACGCAAGCCCATCGCCCGTGGCAAAGAAGAGGACTCCGAGGAGGCCGTCTACCGGTCCAGCCCCCAGCTATCAAAGCTTTTAAGGAGCGATTTCACGGCGGCGGCGGTGGGCTATAAAGAAGAGGAAAAGTTCTATCAATACCTGCCCCCGCACCCCGCCCGCATCCACGGCTTCGTTTATTTATGTCAACCTGACGAGGTAAAAGAGTTCAGCCAATCCTTTGGCTTTCTCAATATTTTAGTTAACGCCGCCCTCCCTATTCCCACCGAGGAGCTAATCGCCGCGGCTTTACGGCAGATGAGCCGCGCGCATGAAGACTCACGCGCTTTTCTGGTGGCGGCGGGCAAAGAACTGGCTAACCTGCTCAGCAGCGATTTTATCCGGCTGAAAAACATCCTGGGGAGGCTCTTATGACCGACCGACTCGGTATCGTCACCACCGCCTCGCTGGAAAAGGGCGTTGATGTCCGCCTGGACGGCCCTGTCTCCGTGGAGGACATGGTAGTGGGGCGCTATGTCACCATCGAAGGGCAGAAACGCCGCTTCTTCGGCATGATAACCGATGTCAGTTTAGGCGTTACCGACGACCGCCTCGCCGTTTCCCCACCCGATGTCACCGACCCCTTTATCGCCGATGTTTTAACGGGCACCAGCACCTTCGGGACCATCCATGTCACCCCCATGCTTACCATCGGCGGCGACGCTGAGTCCATGCTGGAAGGCCCCCAGCCGGTTAAGACCATCCCCGCCCACTTTTCCACCGTCAATCTGGCTTCGGAGCGGGACATAGAGCTTGTCTTCGGTCAGGAAGACCCGCAGCGGTTCCACATCGGCAACCCGCTGGACATGGAGACCAAGCTCTGCCTTAACCTAGAGGAGTTCGTCAAGCGCTCCAACGGCATTTTCGGCAAGAGCGGCACCGGCAAGACCTTCCTCACCCGCATCCTTCTCATCGGCATTCTGCAAAAGAGTAAAGCCGTTAACCTGATTTTCGATATGCACAACGAGTACGGCTGGCAGGGCACGTCGGAAGGGGGCCCGCCCGTCAAGGGCCTCAAACAGCTATTTCAATCTAAGGTCGCCGTCTTTACCCTCGATGAAGAGAACTCTCGACGTCGCGGTGTCAGCACCGACTTCGTTGTGAAAATCGGCTTCGATGAAATCGAGCCGGAGGATATCGTCCTGCTCCGCCAGACCCTCAACCTCACCGAGCCGGCCGTGGAAGCGGTATATCAATTACGCCGGCGCTTCGGAAAAAGCTGGATACAGAATACTCTGGATATCGAGGGCGCCGAAAATACCAAAGAATTACTCGAATCTATGAACATCCACGAAAGCACCTTCCAGAACCTGAAACGCGGCCTGGCCACCATCCGGCGGCTCCCCTTTATCGAGCCTCATGCGCCGGTCGATGCCGTCAGAAGCATCCTCGAACACCTCGACCGCAGTATCAATGTCGTTCTGGAGTTCGGTAGATACCGCGATATCACCGCCTATGTCCTCGTTGCCAATATGCTCGCCCGCCGTATCTATACCCAGTACCAGTCGCGCATGGAAAAAGCCATGGCGGAAGGCATTGCCCCACCCAACCCGCTGGTCATCACCATCGAGGAAGCGCACAAGTTCCTCAACCCGGAGGTCTCCAGCCAGACCATCTTCGGCACCATCGCCCGCGAGATGCGTAAGTACAACGTCAGCCTGCTCGTCATCGACCAGCGTCCCAGCGGCATTGACACCGAGGTGATGTCCCAGATGGGCACCAAGATAACCTGCCTCCTCGATAACGAGCGGGATATCGATAGCGTTCTGGCGGGCGTTTCTGGCAAGAACGAGCTGAAATCGGTGCTGGCCCGCCTGGCTCCGAAACAGCAGGCACTTATCTTCGGCCACGCCGTGCCCATGCCGGTGGCGTTCCAGCCTCGCGAGTACGGCTCCGCCAAATCTTATAAAGACTTCACCTCCGCCGGGCAAAAGACAACCACAGAAAAAGCGGAAAAAGACATCGAAAAGCTCTGGGAGTAGCTATGAGTCCGACTCAAAATCGTAAAAAGAAGATTGGTTTAGCTCTGAGCGGCGGCGCTGCCCGGGGTCTAGCCCATGTCGGCGTCCTCGATGTCCTCAAGCAAGAAGGCATCCCTATCGATATGATTGCCGGCACCAGTTCCGGGGCCGTTATGGGTGCCGTATATGCCTCCGGCCAGGATACCGGCAAGATGATAGAAAATGCCCTGGATGCCGGCTGGAAAAGGATGGCCCCCCTTATCGACCCCTCCCTCCCCAGGACTGGCTTCATAAAAGGCAGAAAAATCAAGAACCTGCTGTCTTCCTTTTTAGGTGGTAATATTAAGTTTAGCGATCTCAAGATACCCTTTGCCTGTGTTGCCACGGATATTGACACCGGCGAAGAGGTGGTCATCGATAGCGGCTTGGTGCTGGAGGCGCTGCGTGCCAGCATCTCCATTCCGGGCATCTTCACCGTGGTCAAGCGGGAGGGCAGATACCTTGTCGATGGCGGCCTGACGACGCCGGTTCCGGTAAACGTCGTTAAGCAGATGGGCGCCGATTTTATAATCGCCGTCAACGTAAATCCCGATGTTTCCGGTCGCATGGGCAAGACATACAGACAGCGTGTAGAAGCCCACAAAGAGCCTAATATCTTCCAGATTATGATGCAGTCCATCTACATCACCACGTACGCTGTGGCGCGTAACAGCCTGATAGACGCCGATATCGTCATTGAGCCCGACCTTACCAATATCGGCGCCGGCGATTTTAGCAAGGCTCAGGAGCTAATCACTCGCGGCCAGCAGGCGGCGCAGGAAGCCATCCCGGAAATCAAGAAAAAGCTGGAGGGCCAGTGAGTTCTGAAAACAGCTCGCTCGTACGAAAATGCCACGGAGTGTCTAAGAGGGGTGCAGACCCCTCTTCTCTTTTTCCTCCCCCTAATAACGTACTATCATTGCGAGGAGTCCCGACAAGTCGGGACGACGTGGCAATCTCCATTAACCGCCTTTATGATATCATCACCTTTCTCTATAAGATACTCTCATTCTCAAAAAGGGGAGTGCGTAGCGAGAGGGGGCGCTAGCCCTCTCTCAAAATTCCTCCCCCTCTCCAAACAGCTAAAACTAAGCTAATATCCAATCTTGAGTTTGGAGAGGGGGTCAGGGGGTGAGGTTAAGATGGAGTGAAGCTGAGTTTGTCTTATCTTCTTCATGCGAGATATAATTACTAACAAATGCACTGGGTCTATTATTTCGGCAGGGTTTTAATACGCATCCTGGTATTCCCGTTCGCCAGCTGGGAGGTAAAAGGGCAGGAAAACGCCCCGGCAAGTGGCCCCGTCCTTATCGCCTGCAATCACCTTCACCTCGCCGACCCCCCTATCGTCGCCGCCAGTATTAAACTTAAATCTGTTATCATGGCTAAAGAGGAGCTCTGGCGGAACGGCTGGTCGCGCTACTGGGTAGAAAACTTCGGCGCTTTCCCCGTAAGGCGGGGTGGCGTGGATAGAGAAGCTATCCGGCAGGCAGAACGATGGCTCAAGCAGGGCGTATCCCTAATCATGTTCCCCGAGGGCACGAGGAGCAATAATGCTCAGCTTCAACAGGCTTTCCCCGGCGCGGCTCTAATCGCCCTGCGACTGGGCTTGCCCATCCTGCCGGTATCCATCACCGGCACTGATAAACTCAACCATTTAGTGCGTTGTCTGTGGCGCCAGGCCAGGATAACCGTAACTATAGGCCAGCCCTTTTATCCCCCCTCCCATGACGGTAAATTGACCAGAGACCAGCGTAACCAGCTAACGAATGAAATTATGCGAAAAATCGCCGGTCTTCTGCCGCCGGAATACCGCGGCGTTTATGCCGGAGGTGTTTATACCGGAGGTGTTTATGCCGGAGGTAAAAATGCCCACGATAGAGAAGGCAAGTAAGACCGGCTTCTGCTTCGGGGTGAGGCAGGCTATCAACCTCCTGGAAAAGGTGGCCCGCGAGCGCGGCGGCGTAGGCAGGCAGCACGCAGGCGTGGAAACCCTCGGGGCAGTGGTACATAACCAGCAGGTCCTCCAGAAGCTGTCCGAAATCGGCGTCAGGGTGGTCAATAGCATCGACGATATCAAGGGCGATATCGTGGTCACCAGTTCTCACGGTGTCAGCCCCGAATTCGAAGACAAAATCCGTGCCCGCCACATCGATGTCATCAGCACCACCTGCCCCTTCGTGAGACGCGCCCAGGCCACCGCCGAAAAGCTCGCGGAGTCCGGATTTTTCTTGATTGTCTACGGGGACGCTGACCACCCCGAGGTCAAAGGCATCCTGGGCTGGGCAAAAGGTAAAGGTTTAGCTACTACCGATGAGAAAGCCGTGGCTGCCCTCGACCCCCTCCCGCGCCGGCTTGGCATTCTTTCCCAGACCACCCAGGTGCCCGCCCATTTTGCGGAATTTGTGAAAAAGATAATTGACCTGGCCCTTACCAAAAATTCTGAGATACACATCATCGATACCATCTGCGATGACTTGCGGGAAAGGCAGGCAGCTGCCCTGGAGCTGGCGCACCGGGCCGACCTCATGCTGGTGGTTGGGGGGCGTTCCAGCGCTAATACCAACCGCATCGCCGAGCTTTGCTCCCGGGTCACCGAGACGCACCTCATTGAGACCGCCGATGATATCCAGCCAGCTTGGCTCAAGGGGAAAAAGCATATCGGTGTTACCTCAGGGGCATCAACCGCAGAGGAAACGGTAGCGGAAGTAATGGAGAGGCTGAAAGAAATAGCCTAGCTCTTTTCCCTTGATATGGCTGAGCGTTAGTGATAATAATATATGCTTAGAATGATGTCCGATTTGTATAATAAAGATGCAGGTAAAATGAGAAGGATATTTTCAGGATTATTGGCAATCTCTATGGTTGTATTATCCTTAGCGCAATTGACGGCATGTAAATCACAGGTGCCGGAGGCAACACCAACTCCGGTAGTGACAGACCAATCAACATCAACACCACTAACCCTGGAACAGGCAGAGCAGCAGTTGAAAGAAAAAGGCTCCACCTTTGTTGATACAATCGAAAAAGCTTCCCGGTTAACCGGTTATCAGGTCGCGATACCTGCCTTTATTCCTGAGAGCTTTGCTCCCAGGGTCATCGTGAATTCAAGCTCATTTAATATCTATCAAATTGGTTTTGGTTTATCCTCTACCCGGACTACTGAGTTCCCATATGATGTTCTGCAGTGGTTTGTGCAGACCCAGGGGCGGTCAATCCAGAATGAACCCTTCTTCATGATAACCCAGAGCCGGAACAAGATACAGGGTGTGGGTGGGGGTGAAGAGCCGGTAGATATAGGCGGCAACCCCGGGAAGAAATCGGTGCTTCCGGCAGTTGATAAGAGGCCAACCAGACTGGGACTGAGCTGGAATGACGGTACCATGTACTACGTAATGGAAGGCACGCTGACTGGCCCTCTGGATGAAGCTACGTTGGTGAAGGTAGCCTCCTCGATGGGTGTTCCTTAAACCAGGAAACAGCCCCATCAGCCCTCCGCCTTGACTCCAATTCCTGCACTCCGTATAATTTAACTTAAGCTTGGCTGTGGACTCGTTAATGCCCCGTTAATCTCAAGCATCCACCTTTGGAACAGACAAGCTTAGGATATAATTCTTGAGCTTGTCTGTTTTTTAAGCTATAGGGAGAGAAACTATGAAAGGGGGGCTTCGCCCCCCTTTCGCTTATACTCCCCTCTCCAGCCAGGATGAACTCTGGTTTTACTCTATAAAACTGGCTGGAGAGGGGTCAGGGGTGAGGTAAGCTCCCAGACTTGAATTAAATAACCCCTCCGCCTTGACTCATTCACACACACTCCGTATAATTTAACTTAAGCCTGGCTGTGGACTCGTTATTATTCTGAAGACCCTCAAAGCATCCGCTTTAACAATATTATTGAACTGGGGGTAATATTTTTTACTTACCCGGGTTTAGGGAGGGAGGGAAAATATATTGGACTACTTTTTAACCGAACAGCAGAAGACTATCAGGGGCCTTTCCCGCCGCATCGCCGAGGAAAGGATTTTACCCGTCCGGGCGGAGCTTGATGAAAAAGAGGAGTTCCCCTGGGGGATTGTCAAAGAGCTTGCCAGCGCCGATATGTTCCGCGTTTTTATTCCGGAGGCATACGACGGGCTGGGCGGCGGCTGCCTGGAGCTTTGCCTGGTCGTGGAAGAACTGAGCCGGATATGCAGCGGGGTGGCCGTCACCTATGCCGCCAGCGCCCTGGGCTGTATGACCCTCATGGAGTACGGCACCGAAGAGCAGAAACGCAAATTTCTCCCGGATATTGCCAGCGGCAGGAAGCTGGGTGCTTTCGCCATCACCGAGCCTACCGCCGGCAGCGATGCCAGCAATATCAAGACCACGGCGGAAAAGGTCGAGGGGGGCTATTTGCTCAACGGCACCAAGCAGTTCATTACCAACGGCGGTGAAGCCGCCATATATACGGTCATCGCCCTGACGGATAAAACGAGGGGCGCCCGCGGCGCTAGCGCTATAATCGTGGAAAAAGACACGCCGGGCTTTACCTTCGGCAAGAAAGAGAGAAAAATGGGCATCCGCACCTCAGCAACGAGAGAACTGGTTTTCCACAACTGCCTGGTGCCGGAGACAAACCTCCTCGGCAAGCCGGGCCTGGGCTTTATCCAGGCGATGCGCCTTTTCGACCGCTCCCGACCGGGCATCGGGGCGCAGGCGGTGGGTCTGGCGCAGGGAGCTTTAGAAGCCGCTACCGATTACGCTCAGGAGCGGGTACAGTTCGACCAGCCCTTGATTACCATGCCGGTCGTCCAGCACATGCTGGCGGACATGGCTATCCAGGTCGAAGCTTCCCGCGCCCTCGTCTATGCTGCCGCCAGGTATGTCGATAGCGGCGCCCGTAACGTCACCGAGGCATCCGCTATGGCTAAGGTCTTCGCCTCCGATGCCGCCATGAAGGTAACCGTGGATGCTGTCCAGATTTGCGGCGGCTCCGGCTACATGCGCGATTACCCTGTGGAAAAAATGATGCGCGATGCTAAAATCCTCCAGATATACGAAGGCACCAACCAGATTTTAAGAAACGCCATTGCCGTCAACCTGCGCAAGAGAAGGGCCAGGACGGCATGAACATCGTCGTCTGCCTGAAGCAGGTGCCCGGTTCCACCTCGGTAAAAATAGACCCCCGGACCAATACCCTCATCCGCCAGGGCATCGAAAATATCATCAACCCCTTCGATACCTATGCCCTGGAGGAAGGGGTTCGACTCAAGGAGAAGCACGGGGGCAAGGTCACCGTTATCACCATGGGACCCCCGCAAGCTGATGTGGCACTGCGTGAGGCTATTTCCCTCGGTGCTGACGAAGCCGTCCTGCTGAGCGACCGCGCCTTTGCCGGCGCCGATACCTGGGCTACCGCTTACACGCTCTCCCGGGCTGTTGCCAGACTGGGTAAATACGATATCCTCATCTGCGGACGGCAGACCATCGATGGGGATACCGGACAGGTCGGCCCGGAATTGGCGGAGATGCTGGGTGTACCCTTCGTTGCCTATGTCAGCCGGATAGAAGAGATTAAAGAAAATTACCTGCGTGTCCGTCGCATGGTGGAGGAAGGCCATGAGGTCATCGAGGCCACCCTGCCCGCCGTCATTACCGTCGCCAAGGAAATTAACGTTCCCCGCCTCCCATCCTTACGCGGCATCATGAAATCCAAAAGCGCCGCCATTACCACCTGGGGCATTAAGGAACTGGGTGTTGACCAGAATATGGTGGGGCTGGCCGGCTCTTCGACTCAGGTCATCAAGGTATTCTTCCCTCAGAGAGTCTGCCAGGCCGAGATACTGACCGGAGACCTGGCGGCCCAGGTGGATAAACTGATTGATAAGCTCAAGGGAGCGCGATTGATATAAGGACGACTACAATCCCCCTTGTTCCACCCTTACAAAAGAGAGAGGTGAAAACGGGCGAAGTCTTGAGGCTATCCGAAAATTGTCATTCTGAAGAAGTCCCGATACAATCGGGACGACTGAAGAATCTCAGAGTGGGAGGGTAAGAGAGAAAAGATACCTACCCCCCAACCGAGAGCCTTCACTTCGCTCAGGATGACAACGACACATTCTCAGACAAGCCTGACCGAGAGGGATTCTAAAATTGTGGGAAAAAATATATGGGCGTCAGGATTGATGAAATGAAATGCGTCGGCTGCGGAGCCTGCATATACCTGTGTCCCGTCGGCGTACTTTCAATTGAAGATATGAAATGCCGCGTAAAAGAAGGCTGCATTTCCTGCGGCGCCTGCGTGGATGCCTGCAACTGGAAAGCAATTACACTGGAAGAGAATAAAAAGAAGAAAAGCTGATTTAGGAAAATGGGAATCAATTTCGACCTTGAAAAATGCACGGGCTGCGGCAACTGTGTACCGGCCTGCCCCTTCGGCCTGCTGGACGTCGTCGACGGCAAGATACAGGTAAAAGAGGGCTGTACCTTGTGCGGTGCCTGCCGGGATGCCTGCAGCTTTGAGGCTATTACTATTGAAGTGCCCGCTGCGACCTCACCGGCGGATATCTCATACGGTGTCTGGGTATTCGCCGAGCAGCGGCGCGGCAATCTGAAAAACGTTTCCTTCGAGCTTCTTTCCAAGGGCAGGGAACTTGCCGATACGCTCCAGACAGAGCTTTGTGCGGTATGTCTCGGCCACAATATCGCCGATATCGACCGTCTCATCGCCCACGGCGCCGATAAAGTCTATCTGGTAGACAGCCCTGACCTTGCTGATAACCAGGAGGACTACCTTACGCACAAGCTCGTCGGGTTGATAAAGGAACATAAACCGGAAGTAGTCCTTGCCGGCGCCACCGCGCTGGGGCGTGCTTTCATCCCTCGCGTTGCAGCCATCCTGAACACCGGGCTTACCGCCGACTGTACCGGACTGGATATCGATACCGAAAAAAGGCTTCTCCTGCAGACCCGCCCCACTTTCGGCGGTAACATTATGGCCACCATCATCTGCCCGAACAAGCGCCCCCAGATGTCCACCGTGCGCCCTCGCGTCTTTAAGAAAAACGCCCCCGACCCCAATCGTAAGGGGCAAATTATCAAAGTCGACTTTAAAAAAGAAGGCATCACGGCCAGGACAAAGTTACTCAGCTTCGTTGAAGACCTCACGGAAAAGGTCAAGCTGGAGGACGCCGACATTATCGTGTCGGGGGGGCGGGGGCTGGGCAAAGCCGAGAACTTCAAGCTCCTCGCCGAGCTGGCGGAGGTTATGGGGGCGGCTTTAGGCTCTTCGCGGGCAGCCGTGGACGAGGGGTGGATTCCCTACAGCCATCAAGTAGGCCAGACGGGCAAGACTGTCTGCCCCAGGCTCTATATCGCCTGCGGTATCTCCGGGGCTATCCAGCACCTGGCCGGCATGCAAACCTCGGATGTCATCGTCGCCATCAATGACAACCCCGATGCCCCCATCTTCCAGGTCGCTCACTACGGCATCGTCGGCGACCTCTTCCAGGTCGTGCCGCTGATGATTAAGAAGCTGAAGGGGTAAGCTGCCGAAGCTTCTAATATTCTAAGGTCTTTTAGTAACCTATCCCCCTGACCCCCTTCCCTTGGGTATTCGTAAAGGGGGTATTTTTATTTTGGTGGTTAGGGTGGTAGAGTACGTTGGATAAAAACGTTTGCGGTATTCAAAGGATACATCCTAGATTCGTTGGAGGTTATAATGGCTAATAAAAGGCAAAATAGGAAGATATTTTGCATCACCGAGGGTACTGTTAGAACTTTAACAAGGGAAATGGACTTTCCAAAAGAGAAGCTCACCCCTGAGTTCATGGAACGGATCAAAAATGCAATTTGGGTTGAGTTTCGTGATTGGGATAGTTGGCTAAAGGAAGTAATTGGCAATCTGGTTAGTGAGGAGGAATAAACAAGATAAGAAGAAGGGTTTGTTTAAATGGAAGATAAATCATCAGGAGTAATCCAAAGTAAAAGCAAAATAAACTACAACTACGCCACGATTAAGATAACCCAAAGTAGAATAGATAAGGGCTTGATAGCTATTCCTGTTACTCTGTCGAAATGGTTTCCTGGCCACAATGATACTATTCAGGTATATTTAAATGATTCTCCAGTCTCTCAAACAAAAAACTATTCTTCTTATACGAGTAGTACTCATGAATGTAGAATTGGGGGCGTCAGTCAGTGATTTGAACAAAATAATATCAATAGCGGAGATGAAATTGTTGTTCAATTAATAGACAAAGAGAATTTTATCTATAGGCTTATCCCTGAACGTAATTTTGGAGCTCTTGTCAAATGTTGTGGAAATTCCTTCCAGAATCTTTTTTCGTTAGCTCCTTGCACCTGCCAGTTCAGGGATCTTTTCTCGCTGTAGGATTCCGTCTTTGAACGTGCATCCCTCCAGGACC
>Ga0315282_10000308_pt1 | contig 97213 bp, 146 predicted proteins | sample YL17G07_20_MG_FD_203693 | JGI IMG/M metagenome (GOLD analysis project Ga0315282, IMG submission 203693) | Sediment microbial communities from Yellowstone Lake, YNP, Wyoming, USA - YL17G07_20 | ecosystem: Environmental > Aquatic > Freshwater > Lake > Sediment | place: USA: Wyoming | collected...
TTCTGCATCAACTCACTAATTTTTTTTCTTGTTTCTGGAGAATTTATATAGCCCAACTGTATCTTTTTATTTATCCTTGCTATTCCTATTTTTTTCTTATGTTCTTCTTTTTGTGGGTGCTTACTGCCCAAAGCATATTTATTTCCCCTGAACGCCAATCCCTTGCATTTACAATTACAATATTTTTGTCTTGACCTTCTTGTTTTGTATGTCGTGTTGCATTGTAAACAAATCTTTATCATATTTATCCTTTTACGTTCTACGAGTTTTTTCCCAAAGCCTTAACCAATACTTATGGGGAAGCGTTGCACCGTTATCGTGATGACGAGTAGCTCCCACCTGTTGCCAAATACTGTAAATAGCATAGTGCATAAATTCTATGCTGTATTGAGTTTTATCTTCGCCATAAACCTGATAGGGTGTTTTAATATCAACACCCGCAGTTCCAACCAATTTATTTGTTGCTTCCGATACTGCACTCTGGTCATCTATTTCTTTTGCGTCAGGACTTATAGTTGCCGTATAATCAGGACAATTCTCATTTATGTAATCTACGAGTTCTTGCACCGTAGGGTAACTATTAAACGATAAATTCAAATCTGGAGTTCCATCAACAACAGTTACTAAATTTAATCCACTTATAGTCATAATAGCTGTCGTTCCAGCTCCAGTATAAACAATCGTAAAACATTTATGTTGTGGTCTGTTACCGCTTGCTCCAATAAAACTCCAATTTATTTCTCCATTTGCTTCTACTCTAAAATCCGTATCTTCAGTAAATACATTATACTTATCTCGGCACATAATTACTTCAATACCCTGGTTTTTGTCGTATAATAATTTCTCTCTTGAATTTCCATATACATCAACTTCATATCGTCTCAAAAGGTCTGTTGTTCGCAACATACTGTCTTTTATTGTAATTCTATCACGGACACCTAACCAATAAGCATCAGAAATAGTTATAATAACATCTCCCTGCAACCACTCGCCAGTAGGTATAAAATTATTCTGGTAATCAACGTTAGTCATAATAGCTTTCATAGGAACATTCGGGTCTCTCTCATACACATAATCTACTTTTACCACATCATTTTCAACGGGTAATGGAGAACCAGAAATTTGTATTCTATTGTTTGTCGTTCCTACAATCGTGTAAGTAACGTTCTGTGTTTCATTATAAACCCTGTCCACTCTGGCTATAGTTTTTGTATTGTCGTAAGTAAATTGCAATAAGGAGCATTGAACATCAATAAAACCAGGAGCAACATACATTGCTACTTCGTTCTTTATTGCTACATTAGGATTTGTTCTATACAAATAACCGCTTCCACCACAGACGGGGCATTTATAATTGGGATTGCCTGTAATATTTGAATAACAAGGGCATTTGGTTTCTTCTTCCCAAAAAACGCCAGTCCAACCCCGTCTTTCAATAAGGTCTTCAAACCTCTCCACGTGGAAGTGGTTATTTTTCAGCAAATCATTTGTCGGCACTATTATTTACCTTTTTTCCCTTTTTTTGCTACTTCCTTGACCTTGTTAGCGACTTTATTAACCACCCGTGCTACTTTGCCTGCGGGTTTTGGTGTCGGTTTTGAAACCGTTGTCGGAGCATCAAGCTCTGCAAGAATTGACTTCTCATCATTGGAAAGATAAGAAGCTTCTTTCCCCGATTTGAATATGATGGCATATTTTGTTGCCTGCCCCATAAGACAAATCGTATTTTCTTCACCAGGGAACCTCTTGTTCATAAACTTTACGAACTTAATTCTCTGGTTTCCATCTAACCCTGAAGCTACTGCAACTTCATTATAGCTATTCATAATCCCTCCTTAACTCACTACAAAATTTATACCCTTCTGTGTTTCTCTGAAGTCATTGACAAAATCTTCAATGTCCTTCTTGTATTCATTTATATAGGACTGAAACAGCGTAGTTTGTGCCGATTGCGTAAGCGTCGTGCTTTCGCTCAACCCATCAGCTCCCGTGCTTACGCTTGCAACACCTGGCATCTGTGCCTGCCCAGCAATTCTTAATATTTCTATTGAAGCTTTTTTGTAAATTATATCCGCAAAATCAAGCGGTATTTCTCCCTGCTTAAACCCGCACGTATAATCTATGTGTATCAAACTTGGAATATTTTTAGTTAAAAATCCTGACAATAAAGGTAAATACATCGCACCCTGACCGATTAAAGGATATTGCTTAAAACTTCCAGCCATTGGAACTATCTGAAGTTGTCCAAATTTCGGATAAAGCTTAAGCCATTCATTCGGATAAGTTATAATCGTCTGTCCTGTCGGGTAAATCAACCTTACCCTTTCAATACTAATTACTGGTATTTTCCTTAACCTCATATAACCCCAATTCATATAATCGTGAACATCATAATCATAGGGCGGTTCAATAATATCATAAGGCAACGGCTCGGGTAGTTCCAACGTAGTCCCAAGAATAGCGTTTGATTTAATAACCGTAGGGGTAATAAAAATATCAAATTCTCTTTGAAAATAACTAATAGCCAGAGAAAGTTTTTGTTGTAGCACTTGGTCTGTAATCGGATTTCCTGCACGGTCTTTAAGATTTAACCCAAACAAATATGCCTGTCTCATTGTCAACACATCAAATCCCGAGGAGCCTTGCAAAACAGAAAACTTTGTTAAATAATAACAAACAAGAGCATCGCCAGCAGTAGGAACGAAGTTAAATAAAAAGCTATGCGTAGTTGGCTGTTCAACGTAATCGCTATCTTTTCTTAAACATTGACCACCGAGAAAAAGCTGTGGTGTATTTGCTTCATATTCTTCAGCCAATACAAATGTTGTATTTACACCATCAACCTGGCTTGTTAAATCTTCCTGTTTCATTACTCCCATAATTTTCTCCTATTTTAATATCTTATAAAGAAATAACCTACTCTATAAGGTTGTAAATTATTGTGAGGCGTATTGCTACCGTTTGCATCAGCACTATGACTATGAGCACCATCTCCACCTATGACCGCAGATTGCCATACATTAACACCATTGTCGCCAAGCAAAAACCCAGCCCCTCCTGACCCACCAGACCCGTGATTTCCAAATACAGATGCCGTATGTGAAGAATGATTTCCACCGCTGACCGTATGTCCGTGTGACGCCAACTCTCCTACAGAAAGTTGATGCGTTTTCGCACCAGCATTTTTTCCAAGCACATTGAATTCAGCCTCTCCACCGCTAAAACCAACCTGCACCATACTATCCATTGGCGGGATTACTATAGTTTTAAGACTATTGAAATCGTTGAGAACATTCCCAGTTCTTCCGCCAGAAACAGGAGCATAGGTATCTGAAACATTATTGTATAAAAACTCAAACAAATTATAAGTATCAGCATTGGCTCTTAACGACGCCCCACTTCCAGCATTGCCAATCGTTCCCCCGTTCATCAATAACCACTTTCCTGATGCGGTTGGACACATTCTCCATTTTGTATCTCCAACTTCAAAATTATCAGCAATAGCATTGCTATCAAACTGTGCACCTGAACCTAATGCCAATAGTTGATTTGGTTGTGGTGTTGCTGATGCGGATATTCCATTAACCGCCATTGTATTTGAGGAGCCGTTACCAAGAGCCCATACAAGGGAAACAAGTTCTCCGCCAGACATTCCAGAACCAAATAAAATATTTGTATTGTTGACTTCCGTGTAATGTGTAGTTGGAGTTTGTATTGCTCCATTTACAAACACTTTCAAGTTTTTATAACCCATTACATAAGCACTCGTAGTCGTGAAAACAGTCTGCCCTGGAGTAGCAACAAAATTATTGCGATATTCAATAATATCCTGATTAGTTGCTTGAATAGTTATTGAACCGTGTCCGCTTCCGTCCCCGCCAGAAACAATAATATTCGCTCCAGCCGATACCTGACTTACAACATTGGTCGCCCCCGAAGTGTTAATCTTGGAAGCGGAAATAGACGCAGAAGGACTAATATGAAAGTCCGTTATTTGCTGACTTGCTATATCTTGTGCCAGTATTAAAGTATTAGCCATCTTTACTCCTCAAAATCAGTTATATCCATATACGCTTGAGAACCGCTTAAATACAATCCAAAATAATAAACAACACTCCCAATGTCTATTATTAAATTTTTGAATGGAGAATACCAATATGTCGTTCCAGCAAAATTAAAATACTGTGATATTTGGTAACTGTCATCTCCGCTTAAGTAAGAATAAAGTGACATTAAAGACAACTCCTTGCCATTGTCACTCCATACATTACCACCGCAAATACTGGCGAGCGGAGAAACTCCGAGATTTGCCATTAAATCAATCGGGGTCGGATTGAAATTTGCACCGTTTGTTAAAACTCTTTGAGGCGGAAATGTGTATTTATCCCCAACTTTCATAAATCTTCTTATGTTAAAATTGCTCATTGTTGCAAAACAACCCACATATCTAAAGTTGGTAGCTGGATAAGGAGAAAGAATAGCCCAATCCCCCTGTGCTGTATATGTTGTCAAGTCGGTTCCATCATAAGAAAGAGAACTGCCATCATTTGCGGTCACGTTTCTGACAACTGCTTTAGCTCCACCAGTTAAAAATACTATTTTAGCTCCTATTAAAGAATTGGTGACAAAGCTGTAGTTTTGTGCTGATGCAGGACTTTTGTGTAATCCAAAAGTAATGCTATTACCACTATCACTACGAACTCTAATGAAGGGAACTATTTTAAGATTAAATCCTCCGCTTCCATCATCTACAGCAAATACACCATACCAATTTTCGGCTACTCTTTTCCCGTCTATCAAATCATCTTCGTAATCAGCAGAAGGAACGGTCGGTGTGACATAGGGAGCTTGTGTTTCGTTTACTTTCCCTGTATTTTCATATTTAAACTCATCTATATATCCTGCAAAATTAGCCAATACATTGCCAGAATTATCAAGACCAGCCCCAATTAACAATTTGCCAGCGAAACCTGTATTGATTTGTGCTGAACCAATAAATCTTCTTGCATCTCCCCCTACGGAAAGCTGTAATGTTGAATATCCGCTTGAATTGGTTGTCACTTCACAATGAACCCAAGTATCTAAAGGAACACTATTTGTGCTCCAGAGAAATCCTGGGTGATTATAAGTGCTGGGGGGAGAAGCAAAATATTCTCCAAATCCGATGCTTCCAAATTCATTTATCGCCATTTCTATTCCATTACCCGTGTTTCCAGTTGGAATAGCTCCCGTGCAACCAAAACTAAAAAATTTGCGTATATTGCCAGGAGAAGGATAACTACTTACCCTTATCCAGAAAGATATAGTCCTCATATTTGTATTTGTGTTTATTCCTCTTGGAGTATTTACATAAAGATAGCTTCCGCCTGGAATTTGCACACACTTGGCGTATGCCGAATTACCAGCAGGATAACTTCCGCCTAAATTCGTAAAAGAAGGAGACCCAACCGCCGTTAAATTTAAAGTTGCGTCCCACCCTCCTGCCTCATCGTAATTATCGTTAAAATGATACGTAAGACCAGCAAGCCTTGCTACTTTCATCGGGTCTGTGCTCTGCATCAATTTACGGTTTGAACCACTCGGATAAAACCCTTCTTTTTTACCGAGATAAAATCCATTCGCAGTATATCCGTAGTTAATCGGCAAACCGTATCTGCCAGCGTCATAACCATCGGTGTATATTGGAAGATAAACACAGCCCCTTCCGCCCCACATTATATCCCTTGTGTTGATGTGGTTCTCGTTAGGGACAGCTTTTAATGCTTCGTGAACAAATTGAGCATCGGAACCCAGAGGCAACAACTGATTTGTTAATGGTGTAGCTGAAGCGTGTATGCTGTCAACCGTGTCGGCATTTGTTGCTCCCTGACCAACTGCCCAGATAAATGAAATGTATTCTCCACCGCTTAACGGGGCAATAAAAACAACGGTTGTAGTATTGTATTCGGTATAATCCGTTACAGGTTTTAATAATACTCCGTTTTTATAAACTTTCATATTTATATAGTTAAGTGTATATGCTACGGGGAGAGTAAATACCGTCTGTCCTGGTGTAGCTACATAATTATATCTATATTCAATTACAAACAAATTAACGGCTGTAATAGTTAATTCCCCGTGTCCATTCCCGTCCCCGCCTGTGATAATAATATTTGTGCCTGCGGTAATCTTTCTTACGAGATTAGTTGCACTTGCAGTATCTATTTTGGAAGCCAAGATGCCAGCGGTCGGACTAATATGAAAATTCGTTATCTGGTCGCTTGCTATATCTTGTGCTAATATTAAAGTATTTGCCATAGTCTCCTACTTTATTGTGGTTTTGGATATTTTATTTTAACAGCATCACAATTAGCAATCCATTGAGTAAGTAAAACATTATTACCTTTTTGAGCCCAATAAATTGCATCAGCAAAATCCCCCAATGAAGGATATTCTGGTTTCCTTAATCTTTGATATTCCATTGCTTGTCTCTCTGCCAGTATAATAACAACTCCAGCGTTTACTTCTACTTCTGTTGGCTTTTCTTGCTCCGTATCTTCCCATACTATACCTTCGTAAGAATTTGCAGTCATTCTATATTTTGCACCTGGTCTTAATCGTTGAACAGCAAAAAATACTGTATTGTTAATATTCATATCTTCTCCTTGTTAAATTGGATAATTAAAAGACAGACCTATTTCCCCCAATGCCTGTCCATCAGTTAAAGTTATATCATACGAACCAAAAAAACCATTATCTTCAAAAGAAGCCATCATACCTACAGATGGTTCATCATTACCGTTAGGAGCACATTGAAGATAAATCACTCCTATTGCAACTCTATTGTAATATCTTGATAATGGAGGATAAGAGGCAGGTAAAGTAAATCTAACCATTCTGAATGTTCCTACCTTTTGTGCTGAACTATAATTTTCATATTCCGCCCAAAAATAACAAGTTTGACCCTGTATCTTCATTTTAACATAGTCCTTTACTGGAGCTCCTCCTCCATAATGACAAATAGTATTCAAATCCCAGACAACACCTTCACAATTAAACACATTTGGGAAACCTTGTGGGGTTTCTGCTTTACTAAAATAAATATTTGACGGATTGCCGACAAGAGAATAATCCGTTCCACCAAATATAGTTATCGTTGTATTTCCTCCACCAAAAGTAGGTGTTGCGACGACATAAAAATATTTGGTCGTAGTATCTGTTAATTTAGCTTTATCTCCTTTACGAATTATAGGTGTATAATCACCTGGAATAGTAAAAACTGTATTGCTTGAACGAGTGCCAGCAATACCCACTAACGGCGTCCAGGCATTTAACAAATTTGTTGCAACTAAATTACCATTCACTCTCATAGATTGCTCCTATAAAGTATTATATTCAATTATTGCTGTATCTCTTGCTGTTTCAATTTCTGCCATTTTAGCATTTATGTCCAGTTCTGGCATATCGGTATAGACTTTAAGATTAGCAAGAGCATCTAATTGCTTCTGTAAATCCTGAATATATACAAATAACTCCGTTTTTCTTTGAGCGTTTATTTCTACTTGCTTTTCTTCCTGTGTTCGTTCAACTATCGTTGCAGAGTTTTCGTCCCATTTCCAATTATATGAACCATCAATATTCTTTACACAAGGAAGGTCGTAAAACCTGTCGTCGCTATCTTTAATAAACTTGTCGCCCTCTACGGGTTGCTCAAAGGCATCGCTGAACGGTTTTATGACCCTATTTTCGCCATCTATTTTTACATAATGTTTGTATAGCATAAATTACTCCTTTGTTTAAATGTCCTCTAATCTGCCACCAAAAGACCAACCGAGAAACATTTTTTTACCTGCTGGAACTACTTTATCTGCAAGAACCTGTCCGCCTGTAAGAGTTGTAGGATTTATCACTAAAACTACCCTGTCTCCTGCCGTAATATTGGTAGGTTCAGTTCCTCCAACACTTGCAATTTCTGCTTTAAATTCTTCACTCATAAATACCTCCCTTAATACTTAATAATATAATGTAATGTGATATAAGGCTGTAAATTATTATGTGCTCCATTTCCACCATTATTTGAAATAGTATGACTGTGGTCTGCTGAAACAGTTCCCGTATAAGTTCCATACCAATAATATGGTGCCCAATTACCACCTGGATAATATGCAAAAGCCATATTTTGATGCAAATAATTATGAGTATGGTCAACACTTATCCACCCTGTTCTGTAATCCAAAACATCTGGGGCTGGATTATAATGACTATGACTTGCCATAGAAGCCAAATCTATTGTTACGGTTTTAACGCCTGCTTTTTGATTTAACGCACCAAAGTCTGCATCTCCGCTTTTATATCCAACAGGAACTCTTGTAGTTATATCTGGCACGTTGAAATTGGCTCCCGAACCACCGTAAGTGTATCCAATAATAGCAAATAAATCTGGATAGCTTGCTGTAGGATAGCTTGCACCATCGCATATTAACCAACCCGTTGGAGCACTACCTCCAGCAAAAGAATAAATAACGCCAGCGGGAACAATTCCATAAATACTGTCTGTTGATACTATTTCTTTGTGCACTCCATTTACATATTTCAATGTATTAACTGGCATATATCTCCCTTAATATTTAATAATATAATTTAAAACAATGTATGGCATTAAATTATTGTGTGACTGGTCTAATCCTGCATTATAAATACTATGAGTATGTGTTTCACCACCATTTACTCCTGTTGTCCAACTTGAATAAGCATTATAATATGGGGCACCACGATAAGGTGACCCCACATAATTATATTGTGCATCATTAGGACATTCGTAATAATGTTGATGGTTCTGATTTATTCCGCCAAGACTGTGACTGTGCGAAAACATTTCAGCCATAGTTAAAATATGTTTTGCTTCTCCTGCTTTTTGATTTAACGCACCGAAATCCGCATCTCCACTTTTGTAGCCTACAGGAATTCTTGTTGTTAAGTCAGGAACATTAAAATTCGCACCACTTCCCCCGTATGTATATCCGATAATAGCAAATAAATCTGGATAGCTTGCTGTAGGATAGCTTGCACCATCGCACGCCAACCAGCCTGTTGGAACTGCTAAAGCAGAATACGGTCTAATAACCCCAGCGGGAAGAATAAAGCTAATACTATCTGTAGTTATTTCTTTGCAAACACCATTAACAACTTTTATTGTTTTAACTAATGCCATATCTGCTCCTAATATTTGATAATATAATTTAATGTAATATAAGGTTGCAAATTATTATGTGCTCCGTTTCCGCCTGTCCACGCAATATTATGATTATGATTACTCGTAACTCCACCTGTTGTTGCCCAGTATTCACCACTTTCACGTTGGTTGCCATCTCCTCTTAACACCGCAGTATTCCAGGGCGACCTTGTGTATGTATGAGCGTGGTCGGCTGATGGTGCACCCGTTATTCCGCCGTGATTATGAACTGGCAACTCCTGCGTTATCAAAACGTGAGTTTTTGCTCCGCCTACAGCACCCATAGTTCCAAAAACTGTATCTCCGCTTTTGTAACATATAGGCACTCTTGTCATCAGGTCTGGCACGTTAAAATTCGCTCCGCTTCCCCCATAAGTGTATCCGATAACAGCAAATAAGTCTGGATAGTCCGCTGTAAGATAACTTGCACCATTACACACTAACCAGCCGTTAGGTGCAGAAGAACCTGCGTATGAATGTATTGCCCCAGGAGAAGCTACACCTACAACGCTATCTATTGCAATCTCCTTACATACACCATTATCAATTTTTAACATTTTAACAACTGGCATTAAACTCTCCTATTATCCAAGAACTGTTCTAAATCTATCAAAAGTAAATACAGCAGTTGTAACAGTTTTAGCATAACCCACTATTTGAACAACTTTTCCTGCTCCTGTTGGTGCTGTTTGCGTTAAACTACCGTCAACTGTATTTACAAATATATCTCCTCCTGGTGTCCAAGTCCACGAAGGATTAGTAACTTCACCCAAAACAACCATATCACCTATGCTTCCTGCACTTAAATCAGTTAAAATAATCCCGCAGGCAGGCATAGTTGAAACCGAACTTGCATTTGCTTTTCCATATTCGTCTGCGGTTGAATTTTTAAACACAACATTGAAAGCACTTAATCCACCAGTTGCACTTTTTGCTTTAATTGTTAAGGCATTAGTTGCTGTTGCCGTGCCCGAGCTACCTACTATACATATAATAGTTCCTGTTTCCGAAGAACCAAAAGTAATTGTGCATTGGTTTGTGGAATTATTGACTATGCTATCGGGAATAATAACATTTCCGCTGTTATCAATAACCTGAACTATGGGATAATTCTCTAAATTGTGATTAACTACTACTGATGTCTGGCTTATAAATGATTGAACATATCTTGTTGTTGCAGTTGAAGACGTTGTTAATACAACCCTGAAAGTTACTTTTTCATTGAGGCTTCTACCAGAGACAAAAGTTACGGTATTATTATTCGTTTCGGCATAATCATCTGTAATTCTTTTTAATACACCATCACAAAATACCTGTAATGTATTACCTCCTGGAGTATAAGTAAATGGCAGATTAAAAACTGTTTGTCCATTCGTTGCATCAAAAGTAGCATAGTTTTGTATAATTTGACCGCCACCCCCGCCACCCATCTCCGTCCAATCTGTGCCGTCCCACTTCAGCATTTTCTTTGTATCAGTTTCAAATATCATTTGTCCAACATTTGGAGATGCTGGACGGGCATCTGACGTGACATTATGAATACAAATATTTTTAATTTGATTTTTTGTTAAGTCAATATGACCAGCAACTTGGAGTTTTTCCGTCGGCTCAACTGAACCTGTGCCAAGACCAACCTTTAAGTTTTTTATAGATACAACGCTGGCGTCTCCAGTTAAATCGTAAATATGCAAAGAACCAGTCAGCCAGCTTGGGGAAACAATAATAGAAAATTTCTGTGCTCCACCATTGGAACTGCCAAGTTCAATACTTAATTGTCCAGAATTTGTTAATTTTATTCCACCTGTTTGCGGATTTGTAGGATTAAGCTGAACTCTTGTATCAAGGTCTGTGCGAATAGCAATATCTTCAGATGGGCTTAATTTAATATCAGAAGCCGTCATAGCTCCCGTAGAATTATATGGTAAACGTATTAAGTCTTTACTAATACTTGTTTTAGGCATTATCTATACTCCTATGGTGTTAAATCCTCTAACCACGCAACAGTCGGATTGCAGAACGCCTGAAGTTCAAATTGAGCATCTGTAATTTGTTGTGCACGATAACCTGCTTCAATAAGGTCAACAGTCTGATTGTAAACAATAATCAAAGGTAGCTTGGTTTCATCGTGTATAAGTTGCTCAACCTTAACTTTGCCGTGATTAGCGGATATATTTTTTACCCTTGTAATTTGTGCGGGCATAAAACCTCCTACATTTTAGGTGTCAAATCTTTTAACCAACCACTTTTAACGCAATCGTGCAATTCTTTTTGTGCTCTTTCTATAACCTTTTCTCCAAACTTTTTTGTTTTTATAACTCTACCATCAAATATTGTAACTTTTCCTGTAAGGAGGTCATAGGTTTCATTCCACTCTATTCCGAATAATCCAAAAGTATCAAATAGTATCATACCCTTGTTTGGTGAAATGTTCTTTATCTTCGTTATTTTTGTCCAAAATAATGGTAACATAGTTTAATGGGGGAGAGTTCCGCTCTCCCCCAGTTGGTTATAATGTTGCATACTTTTCTTCAATCCAAACGCTTATGTTATCGTTTGCGTTCGGAGCTGAAGCAAAAGTAATCGTAGATGAACCTGCAAGATGATTAACCACGTAGTCATTACCAGCACCTTCACGAAGCAATGCACCGTTAAGAAAAACCTGTTCGGTAAATGTAAGGTGTGTGTTCGCAAGGGTGAGAACTTGACCTACACAATCCGAACCGATTTTTTGAACTCTTAAATGATAGTGCAATGCGTTGTTGAATACGGTATGAGTATGTAAACTATCTGCATTTGAAGATGTACCAGCGGTTAATATTATGATGCTCGCTTCGGTTATTATCGTTATACCAAATGTCATACCCGTTCCTGGAATGGTAAGCATACCCGCTATACCGACATCACCCGTTGATGCGTCAACCGTAAACATTGTGGTCGCAACTTTGAAGTCATCGGCAACATCAAGGGTTCCACCTATGACCGTATCACCCGTAGCGGAAGCAACCGTAAACATAGTTGTCGCTACATCAAAATCTCCTGCGACGTGAGTGTCACCAGTTAAAGCAACAACCGTGAACATTGTCGTTGCAACCCTAAAGTCACCCGTTGTGTCAAGAGTTCCACCTACAACTGTATTTCCTGTGGCGGAAGCAACCGTGAACATAGTGGTAGCAACATCAAAGTCTCCTACGGAACGGAGAGTGCCTCCAACAACTGTATTGCCTGTCGCTGAAGCAACTGTAAACATTGTGGTAGCTACATCAAGGTCGCCTACTACGTGAAGTGTTCCACCAACACCTGTATTCCCTGTAGCAGAAGCAACTGTGAACATCGTAGTCGCAACATCAAAATCCCCTACGGAACGGAGAGTGCCCCCAACAACAGTATTGCCCGTTAAAGCTTCAACGGTAAACATAGTTGTTGCAACCTTGAGGTTATCTCCAACATCAAGAGTTCCAGCCACAACTGTATTACCTGTTAAAGCATCAACAGTAAACATTGTGCTATTGACTTTGAAATCGCCCGTAACATCTGCGGTCGTTCCTACGACAAGAGAAGTTCCCGCTTCAAGAGAACCCTGGGACTGCAAATTGCCAGTCTCATTGTCTATTTCACACATCACGGAACTGTCGGATACCTTTTGCCATTGGGTAATGACTTTAATAGCCAAACTTCCACCAAAAACAACTGTAATACCTTTAATGTCGTTTGTATCAGTAACCTCGTTTCCAAGTTTGGTGTTCCCGTTTACGGTCAGGTCATTCGTAATGGTTGCCGACTGATTAACTTCAATGGTGTTGATTGAAGTAGTCGTGCCTTTTACAGTTAAATCTCCTTCTATAGTCGTTTCTCCGTAAACATGAAGGACTGCATCTTTTGCGTCCAAAGCACTCTCATTTAATATCAGTTGACCAGCGTTGCCAACACCGCCCAACCCAAGAGTAAGGGAATTACCTTGTAACTGCGTGTCGGTTCTTATTTTAGTAATAGCCATAAGTTTATTCCTCCTTTAATTAAACCGCTTCTTCAACGGCATCAGCTTTTAATTTTAATCCTGTCAAGTTTGCGGTGCTTATTCCTGCTGGAACAAAACAGCGTATCCAGAATTTTCTTTCTGGATTTGTTCCGCTTGCCTCGGAAATCTCATCTAAATCAAGATAGCTTGTTCCCGCTATTCCGTAGGTATTCCATTCTGTTTCATTAGGAACACTACCAGCAACATATTTGTTATCCAAAAATTTAAACCAAGATTTTTGTAATACTGGGTCGCTACCGCTTAAAGAAACTTGGGGTGTGACATATTTAAAACTTGCATCATCATTAAAACAAAAAAGAGCCAGCTCATTCGTGTCTCCGCTTCCACCTGACGTGGTATCAAACTTAAAAGCTTCAAACACGGGAACGCCAACTTGTCCTGCGTCGTCATTTATCAATATAGGCAATCCAACATCTGGCTTTATTTTAAAGTGTAGCATTACACTCAATCCTTAATCCGAGAAGTATGAAAGGTGTGGAAGGGAGCAACCTTACGATTACTCCCTGAAGGCGTAGAGCGTTCATTTTTTTCCACACTATTCAATTTTAAAATATAATATAGTTTCTACGCAAACTATAAGAGGTTCAACGGAACTGCCGAGCTTCCGACGTTGATTACCAAAGCACCTTTCTTCGGAGCGTAAAGGATAGGAACTCCGTATAGGAGTATCATAAACCTAATCGCCGCCGAAATGGTTGCTAATGGTAACTTCATTATCGGTGCTAATTGCTTGAACGCCATAACTTGTATGGGGTTCATATCAAAGAAGAACGCAGGAGACGTTCCCTCAATGATTGACCCGTCGTCATATACCACAAATGTCGGGTCGCCAGGCGTGTATCCGCTGTCGTCAGCGGGAACAACAGTTTTCAGATAAAGAAACGCACCTGAAGCTGTCTGCCTGTAAATCTTGTAAGCTGTCGGAGCAGGCTGGTCTTGCGTCGGTGTTGCGGTCGGAATAGTGATGGTCAGAGCCACCCTGTTCGTATCCGCTACTGTCTGCACGATGGAACCGCCGACAGATGCACTTTCGCCGTTTGAGTTGACCGCAGAAACTTTCCAGTCATACGCACCCGCTTTCAGTTTGTAAGTTGTGCCTGCACCCGCACCCGAGGCAATACCTAACCCCGTAATCGCAGGAGCACCTGTCTGTCCAGGAGTAATAGGTGCAGAGCCTTCCCTGATGAAAACATCAGGATTGAAAGCATACACACCATTCTGGCTGGAGAAGTGAGTTATCGGAACACCGACAACACCTTTTTCAGGAGCAGGTAGCTGAACACGTTCCCTCGGAAAGAAGGTCTTTGCAATGTTCGCTATCGCTTTTGTTGAAAGGAAGCAGTCAGTCACCATACCGTAGTTTATCGCTACGACCTGGCTCGCATTTTCAAGGATACCTTCAGAAATCGGCATACCTTGTGCGTCAATGACGTTTCCGCCATCGGCAAGCATTTTAGCATAGCCGTCAAACTGTAAGGGAACTTCCCTTGAGCTTCCGAAAAATAACGATTTTTCTATCGCTCTCATAATCCAGAGCGTTCCGTTCCTTGCTTCCAGGGCAAGAATATCCCCGTGAGCAGAGCGGACAAGAGTTGCTGGGTGCGTTACAACCCTGGTGCTTCCCAGGAATTTGACTAACGCAACCTTTCTTTCGTATTGTGTATCTTCTTCCCTCGGCAGACCGCCTTCCTGGAAGAACGCCCCGCTGTCAGCACCGTAATCAGTCAACCTGTTGTATTCCTCGGCTGTGCTGTATGCAGGTATTTTGTTTATCTTCTTCCAGAGTTTTACGTGCTGGTCTTGGAAGGTCAACACTTTCAATGTGCTTTCAAGCGACTGCGGTCTCAATGCACCGCCACCAGTTTGAAATGCGACATCGTAGCCTGTTGAAATAGCTTTGTTCAGGTCATCAAGAATTGATGCAGAAGCGAGGTCGCCTCCGCCAAATCCCTGGAGACCTTCATAGTCGGCTAACGACACCATATTTTCTATTGACATATTGAATGTCCTCCTTAATTAAAATTTTTGGAACTTTAAAAATTATTCTCCGTAAATCAAACCTTCCAGAGATTTATCAAGGACGCCAGTAACTTCAAATTTTGAAGTTGCCCCTACTGGAGCTTTGCCTGACACCTCAAGATTTGCAAGTTTGTCAGCGATTTGAGCTTTTGACAGTTCCTTGCCTTTATCTCCTTCGTTGCCTCTGAAGGATTTTTCTATTGACCTTCCGCTCTTTGATTTTGAAGGCATCGGTGCTTCACCGAATTCTTCAATGCTGTCGCCGAGGCTCTTAATGAAATCGTTCTGTGCTTCCTGCGATTTCAAAAATGCCTTTTTGAATTTCACATTGGATTTCTCCAGGCTTTCAACTTTTGCGGAAAGAGTGTCAATGCTCTCGCTTAAGCTCTTTACGAGACTTGCCAAGAATTCCGAAACCTCAAGAGCATTTTTCATCTGCTCGTTTGACTTTACGGTCTCGCTGAAGCTTTTCTTGGTTTCTTTCTTTTTTGCTTCTTCTTCGTCATCGTCGTCATCATCTTCTTCTTTCTTTCCTTTGGCTTCTTCGTCATCATCATCATCTTCCTTTTTACCTTTTGCTTCCTCGTCATCGTCCTCGTCTTCCTTTTTGCCTTTGGCTTCTTCGTCATCTTCTTCTTTCTTGCCTTTGGCTTCCTCGTCATCGTCCTCGTCTTCCTTCTTTCCCTTCGCTTCCTCGTCCTCTTTACATTCTTCCTCTTTCTTCGCCTTTTCAACGTCATCAGAAGCAGTCACTTCTTCGTCGTTAATGGACTTTTCCAAATCCTCAACCGCCTGGTCAAGGGATTTTTCAACTTCTTCCTTGTTTTTGGTTTCCTTGCTCATATTCATTTCCTCCTTTTAATTAGTTTCGTTAATCTATCTTTGTTTTTAGCGACGTAATCGCCAACGCAATATGCTGTCTCTTTATCCATTCCTTTGGACATAAGAAAGCTTGCGGTTTTTTTGGGACAGGTGGAAAAACTTTTGGAACGAACATATTCCTTAAATCTCTTTACATCTTTCTCAAGGCTTTGCGGAATTACTGGGTTGGTTCCTAAAGCCGTGCCTCCAGATGTAGAAATTGCTTTGTGCATTTCAGCACAACTTTTACTTCCCACTATTTCACACATACCGCAACAATTATGCGTTGGGTCGCCCATTGATTTTAACCATTCCTTATAGGGCTTTACCGTTGCAAAAGTGTTTAGGTTTTTCGGGTGGGGAGTTAGAGCGATATGATTGATTAAGGCGTTTGTAATTTTTGAAACTCTGCGGTTAAGCGACTTGTCAAACTGCATTGCCTTCGCAAGCACTCGCCCGCCAACAGACCAACCAAGCCTGTTGTTTCCAGCTTTAAGTTGCTCCCATACTTGGTCTGCTATCTCAAGACCTTTGTAAAGTAGCGTCTTAATATGGAAATTGTTTTTATTATCAAACTTTGCTTCCAGAGGTTCACCGATTATGTATTTGGGTTCCAGTTTTGATTTGTGGTCGTAATCAATACGTCCGTGCTTCAATAAATAATTAAGAGACTTTTTTATAGCGGGAGAAGAAACAATTTCCCCGTCCATATCAAGGGTCTCATCTGAAGCTACACCATAAACAATTCTTTTCCCGTTTTCAACTCTTGCATTTGCTTTGTCTATCGGGAACCAGAATTCAAACTCTCCCAAATTTTCCAGAAGTTTTTCCGCCATAATCTCCTCTTACAGGTCAATATTTTCAGTCGTGATAGGAATAGATACCACGCCTGCGTTTGCTACAGCATCGTTCAAAGATGCTTTCATCAGATTGCACATATCTTGCAACTTTTTCATCTCAATCTTTATAGCATTGAGATTGGGGTCAGCATCAAAGTTGACCTCGTGTTTCAATCCAACTTTTTCGTCTATTGTCGGCATTTGACTTCCCTCCTTTTATAGAATTTGCCTTTTAAAACAAAAAGGCTAAAAGACATTTTTAATTTGTCCTTTAGCCTTTGAATTCGCTCTTTGACCTTACACGACTGGTCGGAGAATACTCCCCTACTACTCCCAGATTATTTTAATAGATTATAACATAATATCTCCTATTTGTCAAGTGTATTCTTAATAATTGCGGTTGAATTCGCACTATTATTAAGAATGACGTGCGACGTCAACTGAAAATGAAGTTCTTCTATTTTGTTTTCTGCTTTACAATGTGGACAAACAGCATATACGCCATCTGACTTCGCCAATATAATACGGTTCTTAATCGCAATCTCTCCGTTAGAACGCTCTTGAACTATTTTCTGTCCACAGGAACATTGCCTCATTACTTCTTCTCCACCTGTCTATCCGATAGACGAATAAAATGGGATAGAGATTTCTTTATTTTCTTAATTTTCCTAATTTTATCCCCCACATTATATTCAACGCCCAATTCATCTTTCATTCCAACCAGGGCACGCCGAGCTTGGATACGGTCAATTTCGTGTGGTAAATGCTCTATTTGGCGATGAATTGACCTAATATAATGCTTCATTCTGGTATCTCTGGTAGTTGCCTCACCCATTTTTCCTCCTTTTCTTGTGTTCAGCGATATGACATTTCTCGCAAAAGGTTTCTCCGTTATCAATATCCCAAAATGGGGAATAAATCATAACGGCATCATATAATTCCAGCAATGGCAAATTCTCTTTAACCTCTAAAAGTAGTTGTGAAAACGTCTTTTTTGAATGATGGGCGTTTAAAATACCGCCTCTTTTACCACATTTTCTACAGGTAAAATCATCACGAATAAATACTTGCTGTCGCCATTGCTCATACCTTGAGGAAGCTCTTATGCGTCTTTTTATAGGAGAATTACCATTTTTATAATAAGGACTGTTTTTACCCATAAACAGCATAACCTTTCCTTTATTCCAGGGTTCCCTTTCTGATGTTTTTTTACCTATTTTTATAAGACTTTCTGGCTTATGTTTCCTGCCCTCAAAGAGTTTAATGCCTTTCTTTATTAAGCAAGCAGAAGAAGCATTATAACATCTTTTACTGTAATACTTTCCTCTACCATTCTTAATATCGCAAGGGTGAACATTAAATTCTTTACCACATTTTAAACATTTAACCTTTACTTTTTTGCCTTTATAGTAATTCGGGTGTCCAATTCTTTGTTTGCTCATAAGCAATTTAGTAGCTTCTGTTTGCTTAAACAGACCCCTTTTCCCTTTACTCCAGGGAATATGTCCTTTTGTAAATTTCATTTTTACACCTTTATCCACATACAGCGTTCCCCAGGGTGAAGCGGGAGACAGGGGAACCAATCGGCTCTCTTTCTTCCAAAATTTGACTTCCCTATCCAAACGTGCGTTTTTTGCATCGGGTCATTAGAAGATACTGGTGGATTATTAGTAAATATAAAGATTTTGCTATCTACAAACCTTCGGCACTCGTCACAAGCCCCAGGTAAAGAATACCCTTTTATTTTATCACCCTCCTGCAAAGTTGATAAAAAGCCCGTAATTGCCATCGTTGCTGTCTCGGTAACGGCAATAAGACGCCAATTCTTCTTTAAACCATCAAACTTTTTATAGAGTTCGTGAGAAAGCTGTCTCGGGTGCTTCTTTTCCATATAAGCTCTTATGATTTCCCCTTTTACTTCCTTCCTAACTGTGTCAGAGATATTTGTTATGTAAATACCTATATTTTGCTCGGCTAACTGAAGAAGTTTCTCTTGGTGCGGTTTCAATGGAATTGCTTGTCTTATATGAAGAATTACAGACTGTTGAGGCGTTAATTCATCTTTTCCTATCAGTTGAAAACGAGACCATTTAAGCTCTGGAATTTTTCTTAATTTATCAGGGTCTTCATTAACCTTTGAATAAATACCAAGCATAATCCCCAAAAGCATTATTTTACTTACCAAATCAAAGGTTTCCTCTTTTGCTGGTTTAAACACCTCATCAATGGTATCATCAATAAACTTCATTTGTTCGCTATTTGCTACGTTTTTCTCGTCATACTTCATAATTCGTTATCTCCGTATTTAACATCAGAAACCGTGTATGCCGTTCCGTGAGAATAAAATTCTGAAATAATATCCAGATATTTGAACGGCTTGTTTTTTGCCTTTTTAAGCTCCTCTTTGCTTTTGCGTCCTTCCAAGACCTCTTTATAGAGAAATTGAACCTTTCTCTTTGTCTCATCATCTTTGCCGATAACGACAAACTTCTTGGCTTTGTCGTCCCAGCCAATCCGTCCTATTTTCTTCGGGTTGTCTTTTATGCTCCAGTTATCCCAAAATTCAATGTAAAATTTTAAATACATAAACACTCCTTATACCCCCGCCTTTAGGGTTTCTTCCTGTGCTGGACGGTAAGCCAAACCTCTCCTATCCAGTATGTTTACTATCATCTGCTTTTTAACTCCGTCCACAATTTTTAAATTAAGCATATTTAGAAGGTCTGTAGTCGTAATATGCTTGCTCAACTTATCCATTACTTTTTGCTGTTCCGTGAAATCTTTGGCATTACCCCAATCCTTCCTGAATTCCCTTCTTATTGCATCTCCATTATCAAGCCTTCTCCAATATCTATTAGCAGGGTCAACATCTTGTTTATGGTAATATTCTTTTAATTCTTTGCCTACATTTCCAGCGTGTAAATTTAGGAAATTATCAATTTGATGATTTGTCATAATATCTATCATTCTGGCTCCCTCGTTAATTCTTATATCCCTGTCGCTTACCCTCATAAAGTCATCAAGCTGATGTTGCTGGAACGGGTTCAAAAACTTTCTATGCTCTTTATCCATCTCGTCAAATTTCAATTTCTTCGCCATCATCATTGCACCTATGGCTCCCTTATGCAGTCCGAGGTCAAAGAACCTGTTGACCTGGCGATAATCAAGGGCATTAACAAAATCTTCTCTCGCTTTCCATTGTTCGTGAAGTTTAAATTTTGAGTTGACAACTGCTTCTTTGAATTTGTCAAACTTTTTAGATTGGTTATCATCAAGCAAACGTTTAAGTTTTTCAACCTTCTCATCAAAACCCAGTTTCTTATATCTCGGGTTCATCTTTATCTGCTTTGCGTGTATTTCAAGTTGTTTTAAATCAAGGTCTTGTGCTTTAATGTGCATAGGGTCAGAAGGAGTAATTATTTTCATTGCTCCGCCTTCGCCAGCAAGGTCTTTCATAAACTTCCTTTCTCTCACTCTTTGCTTTTTCTCCCCTTCTTTTTCTATTGCTTTTACTTTTGCCCTCTCCTCATCTTTATATTTTTTGTAATACATATTATCTATTTGTTCTATGCGGGTTCCACTCGGTATTTTACCATCATTTAACATTGTGGCTATTCTATTCTCCATCATTTCAGCCTGCAATGTAAGCATATCCTTGTCGGAGTGCATACCAGAATTCATAATCATATCTTTTACTTTATCAAAATTCTGTGCGAGTTTTTCAAGCCTCTCCATATCTTCATTGTCTAATCTATCTAAACTGTGAGAATAAGCGTAGTCTAATGACCTTGTATTCATATAATAGGCTTTAGCTCCAAGCAATCCATTATCTATAGCAAAAATATTTCCATTTCGTTTATCCATCATAATATTACCGCCGTGCCTGTCTGCATTACCCAATATGGCGTCTAAAAGAGCGAGATTGTGCATTTGCTTATTTCTATTGAGTTGACCTTTTTCACCCATTAAACCGCCCATATCATAATCTTGTTTATTTGCTCCCAAATCAAGAAAATGCTGGAGAGAAGCCATACCGCCCTCTTTCAATCCTTTGTGTTTGTCTGCCACCTCTTTCGTAACTGGAACAAGTATTGTCGGGGGAACCAAGTCGCTACCAAAAAGCTTTGAAAGTTCGTATGCAAAAACTTCCCTAAATCCCTGCGTCCCACTCGGTATGTTGTGAAAAATCATTCCCCCTTTGTGACTTTCTCCATCAAGAGGTTTAAGAACACCCCAACCGTCGCCATCAATCTTTACTTTGGCAACGAGGTTAATGCCCTCTCTCCCGCCTTCATCTTTCATTAAACCAACATATTTATATTTTCCGTCCTTCGCTGGGCTCATCATCTTTTCAATATCGTTTCTTTTGGTATGATGATGTTCAGGGTCAATATGAACTTCGCCAGGCATTATGGTTCTTGTCGGGTCAAGTTGCGGAGCCATACCCTTGCCCACTCCAGCAGGTTCAGAAACTTTTCTTTGAGCTTCAGCCATCTTCCCTAATTTTTCCACTAAATTAGTAGCTTCTGGTTTTTCCTGTTCTTTAGCCTGTCCATATTGGTAATAATCACTTCGCCCAGCTTTCTTTCTTTCGTGTTCTCTCCATTTTTTCCATTTCTCAACGTGGTCTAAATCAGCAACACCATTTTTCTCAAACTCTGCCCAGACTTCATCTTTTAGTCTTAATTCAGCCTGATTATGTCCATATACAGGAAGAACATTTTTCATTGCTTCAAGCCCGCCAGGTGTAGATATTGCGTGTATCATACCATTTGTTTTATCGGCATAAAAATATATATCGCCAAATGGAGTTTTATTGCTTCTTAAGAAAAGAAGATTTCCAGCTTTTGCTTCTTCATTAAGAGCGTGTATCTCATATTTTTTGACAACATCACTTTCAAGCTTACCAGCTTCTTTGTGCTTTGCCCAAACATCATCTTGTAAATGCCTGTGCTCTTTTTCGTGCCCAGCTCCGCCAAATAACGGTTTATGCTTTCCTTCATCGTGCAACGGCTTATCGCTTGTGTAAAGATTTCCCTGCGGGTCACGATAATAATAAACATAACTGCCAGGTTGTCCTTCTCTGCGAATATATTTATGTCCTGGTCTCATCTGTCCTTTTAACTTTGAAGGTTGTCTTGTTCCAGGAAGTATGGGTGTTTTCTGGGGAGCAGAACCACCAAGTTTCGGCGTAGGTATTGGTATTTCTCCCGCTTTAATTAAATCTTCAATAATGGATTTTGCTAAACCTTTATTTACGTGTTCAACAAATTCCACCAAATTCTTTATTTTGGCTTTCTTTAATGCTACAACGTTATTATAAACAGCATTTAACATTGCGTCTGTCTGGTATTCTTTACCAAGCATATTGCCCTTATATTCAACGTGCCCACCACCGCCTTTCTTACCGACCAACTTTATGTCATCAGCTCCAGCTTCCTCTGCCTGCGTTAAAACCTGATTTATATTTTTTAACACTTCACGTTTGCCGATAGCGTGTTTTAAATCTTCTTCATTCTTAATCTTGCCTTCAAAATACTGGTCAGCAAAATTTTTTCTTTGGGCTTTATCATCAACGGCTACTTCCTTCCCTTTTGGTGCTGGTTTCTTGGCTTCCACTTTCTTTATTCCAGCTTCTTTCATTCCAGGAACTCCACCCTCTTTGATTGCCTGAAATACGTCAGCACCCGCACCCTTAAGACCCTTCATTCCTTTTGGGGCTTCTGGCATTTTTTCTTCTGCAACTTTTTCTGGTATCTTTTCTTTGGGTGTTTCAACTTTAGCTTCGCCTTCGTGTGCGTGCTCATATAATTCTTTAAGTCCGTATTCAGGCAGGGCTACTTCACCGTGTCTGTGTATTAAAGCAACCATATTTTCAGGACTGTCTTCCTGTGCAAAAGAATAACCAGCAAATCCTTTATCCTTGTGCACATTCTTAATCATATCCTCAATATGCCAACCTGCGTGCTCTTTATCAAATCCTCCAGTTCTTAAATGTCCATATGGATTTATTCTTAAACCTTTATAATTTTCATAATCATAATAATTTTGGTTCTTTGCGTGCTCATTAAATTCCTTAATAAGTTTCTTGTGTTCTTCGTTCCTCGTATCAAATATATTCTTTGGATTAAGATAAACTGCCTGGTCGTGCTTACTAATCTTCTTTGTGGTCAAAAATTCTGTCTTGTTCGTAGGTTCGTGAGCAAACGCCCTGTCCATTCCCCTATTAGTATCTCTATAGAAAATATTCTTTTCATTCGCCTTTTTAAAGCTCTCATAATCTTTATGCTTCTTTGCTTCCTCCACCAAACTCTTGAATTGTTTTTTGTATCCGCTTACCCTCTCGTCTCTCCCTTCCTTAAGAGCCTTATCAACTTTTTCCTTACCGTAAATATCATTCATTCTGGCTATCTGGTTTTTCTGTTGTTCTTCGTCGTAATGATGATGTAAGTCATAAGCCTTGCCTTCAATCCCTCCAATGTGCATCATAGCTTCACCTATTTCAGTTGAACCTATTTTCTTGGCTTTATTCAAATCCCTTATCTTTTCGGCAAGTTCCAAAACCCTTTTTACTCTACCTATTTTCTCGGCATTATAAAGTTGTGCTTTTTCTCCATATTTTTCTTCCTCACCAGGAAGATTAAACATATTTTTATCTAAAGCGGATTTAAGCAAGCCTTTGCCGTCTTCATCAAAATTATCCTCAACCTTTTGCTGAACATCTTTAGCAAGATTATAAGCATCTTCCTTTATCCCAAGATGTTTGTGTTTTTCAATCCCGAGTTCTTTTAATCTTTCATATATTTCAAATCCAGGAACATAAGTTTTTCCCTTGTCTCTTATCAGTTTCTCCACCAGCATTTTGCCTCTAACAGCATCAGCACCCATTCTAATATCTTCGTGCTTCATTCTTTCTATCTGGAAAGCTTCAGCCAAATGATGGGTTTTTATTATTTTTGATTTATCTTCTCCTGCAATCTTCTCTGCGAATTCTTTAAGGACTTCATCTTTTACCTTTCGCCCTGGGTGAAGTTCTGCATCATCTATTTTTTTCTTCCAAGCATCGTATAAAGTTTTAGCATCTTCCTCCACCTTCATACCGCCGACTTCAACTGGTTCTTTAACTTCAGCTTTCTTTTCTATTTGTTTTACGGGTAGGGGTATTTCTTTTACTTTTTTTGCTGGTTTCTTTTCTTCTGCTTTCGGTATTTTAACTTTAGGTTTTTCCGCTGGCTTCGGAACTTCAACTTTTGGTTCTTCTACTTTTTTCTCTCCAATTATTTCGCCTTCAGGAGTAACCTGAACATTCCCTTTATCATAAACGTAAATCTTGCCTCCAATCTCCTTAAGGGCTCTTTTCCATACGTCATCTGGTATCCCGTGCGGATTTGCCCCTTCAAGACCTGCCATACGCTTTATTTCGTGTTCGTGCAGAGGATTATTCTCAAGAACATACTTTGCATAATCAAGTTGTTCCTGCTCGTTCATTCCTTTTTTCTTTTCTTCTGCTTTCGGTTCTTCCTCTTTCGGTGCTTCAATTTTAGCTTCTTCGGCTGGTGTTCCCGCTCCTGCTTTTGCTTCTGGTGCTTGACCCGCCTGCTCTTTTAATTTTTGCCATAGTTCATAAGCAGTAGCTTCTTTAAGACCTGCTTTATCAAGTAAAGTTTTTAAACCAATCTTATTCTCTCTGCCAAATTTGTCTATCCACCCTCTCGCTTCTTCTTTTGTATTAAAATATTCCCCCATCTTTGGCTTTCCAATATTTATCATATTGTTGCCAATTTTTCTAATTGCAAAACCCTTTTTAGTTCTAACAATATGCCAGCTTTGAGACTTAATCATAAAATCAACAAAATCTTTCTGTTCAACAGCGTGTTTTTGAACTTGTTGAGTATATTCCCCAAACTTGTCGGCTGGTTTCTCCTCTGCCTTTGGCTCCTCTACCTTTGGAGCTTCTCCTGGTTTAGGTTCCTCTGCTTTTGGTTCTTCAGCTTTAGGTTCAGGAACAGGTGCTTTAAGATTTGCCTCGTCCCAGCCCTCTACCCAAGCTTTCATATTAGCAATATTCACTCCAGGTTCTCCGTGTTCAAGCCTATCCATCAATTCTTTATTTTGTGCTGGAGCTCTTATTTTTCCATACTTAAATGCTTCCTTACCCATTTCTTTAGCTTCTTTTGGAGTTAATGGTTTAACTACTGGTTTTTCTTCAGCTTTCGGTTCTTCTTTGGGTTCTTCTTTCGGTTTTTCTTCTGCCTTTGGTTCTTCGGCTTTTGGTTCTTCTTTCAGTTCTTCCTCAACTGGTTTCTTTAATTTTTCTGGCGTATAATAAACATCAGAAGGCATTTCAACAGTTTCTTCTTTCTTTGGTTCATCTTTTTGAACATCAGACGGAGTTGATGGTTCCTCTCTTTGTATCTGTTGCTCTGATGGTTCATCAGCCACTTCAACAGGGCTCTCTGGCGGTTTCTCTGCCATCAATTCATTAAGCCTTTTGCCTTCTTCAATTATCTGTTTATGTTGAATATGAGCTTCGTGATGATGACGAATATACTCATTATCCCAATCAAACTTTCCTGGAAGAATTCCCTGATGCTTCATATCCCGCAACATAAAGTCTTTGAATGAATTATATCCAAGATTATCAAGATTATTTATCCACATCTTTTGCTGATTAAAGTCTTGAATATTTTCCTGTATCAAAGTAATCTTCTCGTCCCTGCTCATATTATTAAATTTATCAATAATGAATTGTTCGTTATCCCACTCTGGCGGATTATGAAGCGGTATATTGCTTTCATAATTCTGATTAAGTTCATCTGCATAAATATAAATATAATTACCAGGTGTTCCTTTTCTTTCAATGTATTTGTGCCCAGGTTTCATTCTTCCTACACGTGGGTCAATGCCTCCTGTTGTTGGCGGGGGAACTTTGGCAGACGGCAAACTTACTCCTGGAGCCACTATCGGTTTATCTATGGGAGCAGAGCCTTCACCTGGCAATGCTTTAATGAGTTCTTCTTTATCCAAAATATTCTTTTTAATAAAATCAAGCTTCTTTCTTCCTGTTACTCCGTGAAACCTTCCAATCAATCCAGTCACAGCAAAACTAAAGCTTTCCGTGAAATCTTCCTTCGGATTTCTTGTGGCATACCACCTAACAAAATTAGCATCTTCTTTAAACGCCCAGTTTGATTTTAGTTTCGGTGCACCTTCTTCTCTAATAATAAGTCTTTTATAGCCCTTCGGCGTTTCATTATCGCCTATGAACTTCCAACCGCTTATACTTATCCACTCTTTCTTATCGCTAAAACCGTTTTTGTCATCAATAGCGTGAGCAATTTCGTGAATAACAACCTGCGTAACTTTTGATATACTGTGTCCTTCACCGTCTTCATATCTTGTTTTAAGGTTAAATATATCGGGGTTAAGCATTATCTTTTTTTCTTCTTCAATATATTTACCGTGATTTGGATAAAGACGCTTGCTCTTACCCATTCTTTCATCAAGAATAACTCTTTCCACCTTGCCTTTTAAAAAGTTTTTTGGTATATCTTCCAAAGCTTCATAAAGTTTTTTTGCTGTTTCTTTATCAAAATTATCCGACAATTCAATACCGTGCTCTTTTTTGAATGTCTCACGAAAATCATCAGCAAAAGATTTATTTATTTTTTCAGTCTTTTTAAGGCTGGGCAGGTCAAGGGCATCAAAAATCTTTTCTTCAATCTTATCCAATACGTCAGCAATAAGATTGTCAACCAGTTCCTCTGCGTCAGCTATGGGTTCAATGCTATGCGGTTCCCATAATTTGCTTTCGCTGTCATATTCCTTCGGTTTGGTTGCTTTTTCTATTTCCTGACTTACTGGAGAGACTATATCTGCTTTATAATTATTATTGAGCTTGAGTATCAGCTTTGTCATAAGTCCCTTTAGTATTGGGGTAGAATTAAGGCTTCCAACCCACCCACATTTAACAAACTGTGAATATTTGGTAATCCCCAGCTCTTAACCTACCCCATTTTTTATTTAAAGTCTATTTCAACAGTATCGCTTTCTTCGCCTTCAGATTTATAAACGTTAATGCCTAAATGAGCCTTTTCTTCCTTTTTCTCTTTTAATGCCTTTTCGTTTTTTCTTGCTCCAGCATATTCTTCGGTTTCTTTATTTTTTCCACGTCTCATTTTCATCGCAGTATCAACATCTGCTTTAGGTTCTAACCCCTTAAGTTCTGGGGGAACTTCACCACCACCTTGAGGCATTGTTGCTCCAGGTTGTCCAGGCTGTCCTGGTTGCCCTGGTTGCCCTGGTTGCCCACCCATAACTTGCTGTTGCTGTGCCTGCTTCTCGGCTTGTTCCGTCTCTTTCTGCTTAAGATAAACTTGAGCTAACGTTGCGTGTGCAGGTGCATCTGCCCAATCTTCATCAATTTGGGGCATATCTTCCAATGCTCTCGCTTCATTAACCGTCATTAAACCTGTCTGAATTTTCTTTGACGTTATTTCCACCTTATCTTGTTCACTTGTTGCGTCCGCTCCTACCCATTCAAAATAAAGGTCGGGATACATCTTTTGGACAATATGCTTGTTAATAATATGTTGATAAAATTTCAGAAGCGGGCGTAAACCCTTATCCTTGCTGAAATCCAACTTAACTGCTCCAGAGTGTTCGTATAGTGGAGAACCTCCACCGCCTTTAATCAAGTATCCAACTTCCGAAGGGTCAATGCAGAATATTGCACAAGCAGTTTGAATAAGATATTCAAGCCACAAATGATATTCCATATCCTTATTCGTTTGCTTAAAGTTGGTAAATGTTATTCCTCCGCCTTTTTCATCAATAGCCATTATAGGCACTCTCCAAGCATTTGCCACACCCGATACTTGGGCAACCCATTGACGCTTGAAAGCTTCAAGAGCTTCGTTCGTATATTTACCAGCAATATTAAGAACACCCTGGGGAACCGAGTTTTGCGTAAAATATTTTGCGTTATACTGCTCACCAAATAAAATACTCGTTACCGTCTCCATAAGTATCTCCAAAGGAGATAAACCATAACCACCAATATCAATGTCTGAACGGGGGTTAAAGACTTCATACGCCAACTCCTCCGTGTTATAAACTGCAACACGCTGACCATTTACGAGTTCTTGAACATACTTCACGGGCAACCCATCGGTCATTTCCGCAATTTCTGCTATTGGCTTATTGGTTATCGGGTCAAACTTATAATCAGGAGCGGAAAATTTAATAGTTCCGCCGTCAACTACCCAAACAGCATAGGGCTTGTTGTTTCTTTTACGCTGTATTTCAAAACAAGTTGCATCAAGACTTAATGTATCCCTGACAAGCTTTCTCATAAAACTGTCAAAATTATCAGTTCTTTCCTCGCCGTTGATTATATCCTCTCTCCTTACTGGATAACCTGTGCCGAGAATAAAATCTTGAAGTTCTTCTATTCTTCTCTTTTCGCTGTCACTTGGAAACTTTTTCGGGTTCTTTGTGGTTATCTTAAAACCAATTTCTCCTGGTTTTCTCGGAACTTGCGTAAATGAAGCTATCTGGTTCTGTCTTACCTGTATGATTGCCGAAACTGGCTTACAGGTTATTGCCATACGTCTTAAAATCTGCCAAGTGACCCTTGAGGGTTTTGCTCTGCTTCCCAAGAAATCCAGCATATTCCAGGGGTCAATAAATGTTGATTTAATCGCAGTCTTTGATACTCCAGCCTTCTCCAAATCCTGTTCTACCGCTTGATGAATAAAATTTTCAACCTCATCAGTTGTTAATTGTCTTGTTGGGTGAACAATGTCTAAAGACTTCTCAACAGGAATACCTGATTGGTAAATCCTGTCTTGGCTCGCCTGCGAATGGACAAGTTCATATTCATCTAAATTTTCAATTTCGGACATATAACTTCCCCCCTTTTTTCTTATTGCCCACCGTTCCAACAAAAAATCCACTACCATCGGGCAATCTCGTTGTCCCGCCCTTTTTCTTATTATTCTTAATAATTAAGAATTTTTTCTTATTTTTTCCGCTTCTAACAGCTTCCTTAAAACGCTCTCTTACGCCTTCATTGGTTCCACCCTTATCGCCTATTATATAATTTATTCCAGCTCCAATACCAACACCGATACTCTTTTTCATATTTTTTTCTGTAAACAACCCCATAAATTCTTCCCACGTAATTTCCCTCATCATTCCATAAAATTCTTTGGGCATCATTGTTAGGTAGCTTCTCATTGCTTGAACAACATTATCATAGCCAAGCATATACTTATACTCATCAAATTCATCTTCTTTGGTCATTTGGGACAAGCGAAATACTTTTTTAGATTTATGATTGGAACCGATATAACAATCGGTTTTATCGCCATCTACGCCAGTTGATTGTTTAATATATCCATAATCGGCAGTCATCGGTGTCTTGACATCACAATCGTTAAAAGTGCGAGTATCTCCCTTACGCCATTCAACGTTTATTTTGACACCGTGAATGTCAATTATTTTTTTGGTCTTGTCTTGTCCCTTCAAAAGAATATAGTATTGCACAGCTTATCTCCTTCTCGGCGATAACGCTGGTTTATCTATTCTCCTTGTCGCATCTGCAAAGGACTTGTTGAAATCGTCAGCTTCCTCCCGAAACGACTTAAAAGTTTTCTTTATCGGCTTGGTCTCTTTTTGAATTGCTTTGTGACCAGTCGCCTTTGCGGTAGTTGTTTTCTGTGGAGCAGGAGTGCTTGACGGTTTCTTTTTACCTTCCGCTTCCATTTCGTCTTTCTTTTTGTTTTCTTTAAAGGTATTGTCAAATGTTTTTGAAACTATAAGCCTGACCTTATTCTTCATCTGTATCGCTTTCGCACCGCCAACTGCTTTAGCTTTATCTGTTTTATTCGGCAAAGATGCTTTTTTCTCTGATACCGTAGCAACCGCTACCTGACCCTTTCTGCCGTGAATAACAGACACATTTTTCTTGTCTGTATTCTTTTCTTCTTTCTCTTTAAAAGCCCCAAGCTTATGGTTTGGATTGTCGTCTTTTTTTATTTTAATATTCTTGAAATCCTTGTGAAATTTGTCAATCTCGGGCACAATAGCTCCAGCCTTCTGCGTTTCTTTTATTTTTGCCTGTTCCGATGTTTGTGCTTTTTCCAAAACCATTTTAACCTCCTCTATTGCTTGGCTTTTTAGCCTCGCATCAAATACACTCTGGAATTCGTAATCTGGAACCCCATTACCACCAAGTTCCTCCTCCATTACGAGACCTTTGCCCTCGCTATTCCGTATAATCTGGTCAATTTCTTCCTGAACTTTCGCAATTTGTTCTCCGATAACGAAAGTTTTATCTACATTCCCTTCACAAAGCTTCTGTTCTCTTTTTAAAAGATGTCGCTTTGCAAGCAAAACGTAAAGATTTTTTAAGGCTTTTACTTTTGCAGGTCTTAACCCGCCAACAAGAGAACCGCCCTGTGCCTTTTCAAGCGTTTCTTTGATGTTATCAATAAGAGATTTTTTAAATTTGCCCTTTGCCTTTCCTCCACCGTGTTCTTTCTTTTCTTTCTTTGCTTTCTTTTCCTTTTTTCCTTTTCCCGCACCTTCAGAAATTGAAACCGACGATGAGGAGCTTATGCTTTCTGGAACTTCTGGACGAGACTGTTCATCGCCCTGAAGTTTCCACGAAACCTTTGATATGAGATAGTTCATCGCTGATTTAAAGTTCTCGTAGTTGGTAATTATCTGTCCCATTCCGTCCACACCGATTGCCTCTATGATTGCTTCAAGCTTACTCTCTATATCATCATAGATTTTAGAACACTCTTTTTTAAACTTCGCCTCCATTTCGTAAAGCCTTCCTTCCGCTTCACGCCTTTTCTGGACAGCATCTTTTTCATCTTTCTTCGCTTCTCTCACTTCTCCAATGACCTCTTTCGCTCCAGGCATCACATCGGCTTTTCTCAAGTTAAGTGGTATCCTTACGTCTGATTTCAAAAAATCCTCATTCTCTATACTTTTAGCAACGTATTCATCAAAATTTTTAAATTTCATAACTTTTCCTCCTTTTTGAATTACGATTATTATATTTCCCCTTTTACCCGCAACATCAACGGGAGTTTCTTCTTTTTTTATGCCTTCAAGAGCTTCTGCGTCATCTTTATCAACGCTGTCGGCAGTCCCTTCCTCTTTCTCCTGTGCCTCCTGCTGGAAAACGGTCTGGGGAACTTGGTCGCCATAATTTTCTCTGGTTTCCGTAATATCCTTTAATTCGTGTTCATACGGCAAACCCTTGCCGTCGCTATGTCTTATTTTATGGTCAATTAACTCTTTAAGCTGTGCAATCCTGTCAAACAGGATTTTTTCCCTCGGCTGTCCAACCGCTTGCTTCATCTTCGCTTCGTATCGGTCTATAATTTTACGAAGCTGTTTTAAACTTAACTTTGACATTTCTCTCGTAAATTCGTCTATCATATTATCATCTCCTATTCTTTCCACATATTTTCAGAAACAACGTCGTGCCCATTTGTATCCACGCAAAGTGTTTGTTTACTGTCCGCTATTTCATTTGGAGATACCACAGGGTCATCTCTCCCTTCAATAGAAAGAACTATGCCCGTGCCTGACTGAATAAATGCGTTTGAAACAAAATCAGAACAACCGTAACCTTTCATAAACCCAAGAGTTATGATATGCCTGATGTTATACCACTTGCCGAGATTACCTTTAGCCCAGTCAATCGCCTTCTGTGCTTTCTCTGGAGTTAAGTTTTCAATTCTCCACAATTCCGCCTCGGGGTCATCAAGCTTTATCTCTGTTCTTTTTGATTTCGGAAATGTCATTTCAAGATAAAAATACTGGCTCTCAACAAGTCCTACGTGTCCGTAAGTTCTCTTGTAACTTCCCTGCTTGCCTGTTAAAACAGAAAAGAAACCTATTGCCTTGCCAAGCCAACTACTCTTTTCAACAATTCTGAATAAAAGTAAATCACCTGGTCTTATTTTGCTCCTGTCTATTGCCATAATCCCTCCCTTTGATTATTTATTATTTCCATTTAACTTCTTTTGAATGTTATTGTTAATTTTGCTTTCTTTAAATTCCATATTCTCTTTTATTATTTTTCTAAAAGAAAACTGTTCACTAATGGTATGACCATTTTTAAGACAATTCTCTAAAAATCCCATTATTCCTTCAATTTTATAAATATCAATCATCAATGCTTCCAGTTGGCTTTTTAAATCTTCATAAATAATTTTCTTGGTTTGAAATAATTCCCTATAATGAGCAAGTTCATTTTTTAATATCTCCCTGTCTTCAGTAGTTAATTTCATATAATAAACTCCACTATTGCAATAAATTTTCTTGTGGCTCCGCTTGCTTTATAATAAGTGCACTTGACTTTGCACCCAATAGGAATTTTTCCTGCTCCCGTTCCCTCAAACCATTGATTTGGAAGCCCGTTATAAACAGGTATTGTTTCGCCATATTTATTCAACATCATACTATCGTCTGCCAACCAAACTTCAAACTCAACATAGTCGCCCCATTGGGCATCAACGGAAATGGGCAAAACCTTGCTTACATAAACATCAATATCAAAAATCCATTCGCAACTTTTTTGTGTATCTTCAGAAGCCATCTCAATCGTTCTACCTATAAATTTTGACTGCCCTGCGGTCATCGTATAAGGAAGCGGTTGATTTGCGTTTGCTTTATAATTGTTCTCAAAATCCGTTGCTTCGGCAGAACCCTTTAGCAAGGTCGTATTCCACATTATTATATCGCTATCAGGAGCAAAAATATCGTAAACTCTTTCATTCTCAACATACTGTAAAAGTAATTTCTTTTTTGTAATACATATTTCTTTAAATGTTTCCCAATTATTTATAATTAAATTTTGCATTTTACGCCTCCACCCAATCAACCGCTACAGTTGCCAATGTTGCGTTAGCAGACGGATTGCCTTTTATGACAATCTTGTTGCCTGCTGGTATTTGAATAGAAAATTCATACTCTCTTATTACCGAATTTACATCTTTTCCATTACCTACAACTTCTAAAAGATTTCCTGTTCCCGCTGATACTGTCGGAGAAGAATAAGTATTAACAACAGATGCAACTGCCGAACCTATTTTTTGATTTATTTTTGGCAATGCTGTTCCATTTGCGGAAACTGTTGGATTTGCCCATAATTCAAACTTTCCCGACCTGCCTGCGGTATCTATATCATAAATAACAACATACAACAAAACCGTTTTACCGCTTGTAACAGGATTATCCAAAAGAAAAATCGGAGTATAAACCCCTGCGGTTGGTAAGTTTACATCTTCTATAATACTGCCAAACATTTTTGCGTCATCTGTAAATTTTGCTACTTTGCTTAAAACGAGAACTTCTAATCTGTTTACACCAAAATTCACAGCAGAACCGATAGCAACGCCAGCACCATCAAATAATCCAAGAACCTTTGTAGTCAACTGTGTTGTTATATCTTTTAATCTTTTCAATAAAGTATAATCCGCTGGAACATCTACAACTTCTCCAACTCTTTGAGTAAGGGCGGTTTCAGACAATCTGGTTGCTAAAGTCGCTTGAGTTGCGACCAAACCTATTTTTGTATCAAAATCTGTCTGCGTAAGAAGTGTCAACAATGTCGTTTCTTTCGCAACCAAATCTATTTTTGTATTAAAACCCGAATTAGTCAATATACCGCTTAAAATGTTTTCCTGTTCTGTAGATATAACAACAGCTATTGACCCAGCAGTATTTCTTTGACCTAAAGTCCCGTCAGCGTTATAATTTCTTACTTCCGATAATTGTCCTTCAAACATAAATTACCTCCTATCCGTTTGCATAAATACCTATTTTTGTATTTGCCAACGTTGTTGTAATATAGATTTTATTTGCAAATTGTTTTTCAAAATTAAAATAACCATTGGGTAAAACAACAGAAGGCGAACTGGTTGAATTAAATTTAACAGAAATCTTTTTATTTGTTTGTATGTGAATATCTCTGATTACAGCACCCAAAAGATATTCTTTGTCATTTTCAACACTAACCACAGTTTCCTCAACACTAAAATAAGGTTTTGGAACTAAAACTTGTTCATTTTCTATTTCAACAAGCAATGTCCCATCAGTTTTTGTCTTAATCTTCTTATCAGTTGTTCCGTCATTACCGAACAGTATTGACTTAACCTTACCTTCTATTAAAGCAAATAAATTAGGCAACTGTCACCACCAGGCTTGAGACATCTCCATTCACGTCTCTTATAAAATTAGTTGTAATCGTTTTACCTTTTACGGTTTCAATGGTCTTATTGACATCTCCATTACCGTCTCTTGTAATAGTTAAAGTTCCTGGCATTGCAACTTCTATAATGGGAACGGGGTCACCAATATCATTAGTGACTTCCACTTCAGGAGGCATTATAATCCCTTCAACCTTTGTCTGAATAGCCCAAGTTCCATCTGACAGTTTTACCACTACTGCCTGCCAGATTTCATCTCCCGTAAAACGCCTGCCCTCTAATGGAATTCCTCCTGGTGGCATAGATTACCTCAACCCCTTTTTATACATATTCGTTAAATATTCACGTGCGAGTTCTTTTAGCTTATCTTCCGCAAGTGCAGGATAAGACATTCTCAACTGACCAACAACATTAACTTCCCTTGATTTAACCCAGTCTTCCATTCCCTCATCATTTCCGAAGGATTTTTTAACAGATGCTTCCGCTTCTTTTTCCATCTTTGTAAGCCTTGTGTAATAATCGCTAAATTCCTTTAAATGGTCTTTTGCAATTCCCTTTACATAATGTTCAAGCGGTTTAAGTTTGCCAGCATCACAATCCTTTTTCATATCTTTCAATGTGGGTAAATGTTCTTTTTCAACTTCTTTACCCATCTTTATTTGTTCTTTCTGCGATTTTTCCACAGGCGGTTGTGCTGACGGCGTGTAATCTTCCTTCACGCCTGGAAGTGCTCCGAGAGCTCCGCTGGCTATCCTTTCGGCTATCTGTTCATCTTCGGATTTCTCAAGAGACTGATTTACGGAAACATCAAGGGATTTATTCACATCAGGGCTTGTCCTTATCTGCGACCTTATCTTGCCCGCAATTTCAGTCGGCAGTTTTGACAAGAATATTTCCTGTTCTTTAATCGTTTTTTTCTTAAGATTTTCAATAATCTTAATAATATTTATACTCTTTGGTATCTTTGCCGTAGGCTTCAACTGTGCGGGTGTCGGTGCTTTTTCGCCTGGTTTTTTCTGTTCCTGCATCTTTGCTTCAGTTTTAACTCCTGGTCTTTTATAAACATATCTCCAATGACCCGCTTTTGTTTTCACCCTGTCAAGATACCTGTGAGGCATTTTCATAATACCTGGCATAACCGCCTTCAGCATATCAGATATGGGATTAAATTTGTTATCAGCAAAAGAACTGGCAATATTGGATTTTGTAATTTCATCGTGAGACATTAAACCCTCTGTATTCATATCTTCTTCGGATTTTTGGATATAATGACCACCAGAAATAGCATAATTTATGGTATGAAGCAACATACCATTGGGACTATTTACGTCCACACCGAGTTCTTGAATATCTTTACTGATTTCCTGCCAGAGAGACTTGTCCATAATAACTGACGGCGTGGACTTCTCAAGCTGTTCACACTTGGCAATAATATCCGCTATGGACTTTTCCGCCTTTTTTGAAAATGCTCCGCCCATTTTTTGATAAATGGAAGAAACAACCTTCCAGTATCTTGGATTTTCCCTTCCAAATTCTGGATACTGTTTTCTTGCTTGTTTTTTTGCTCTTTCCCATATACTCTCATTCACTTTACCAGGCATAATAAACCTCCTTTAAATAACTTGTTCACGTGTGTCCTTGTATCTAACAATTCCTTCCTTATCAATAATTATCTCCCTGCCAATATCAATCCCCATAGATTTCTTTTTCTGTGGCGGATTTTTTATCTGAACCTTGCCTTCATCAGCTATAATCTTGCCGTTTACTTTCATTTTAATTCCGTTATCAACCAGCCATTCTATTACATCAGCATCTTTAATGTCCTGGACAACAACCTGATTAAGCAGGACGAATTGAATAATTAGGTTGCCGTTCAAATCCCTTCCGATAATCTGGGGGTGAACTTCAACAACCTTTCCGACTATTTTTGGTTGTTTTTGTTCGTTCATAAAATACCGCCTCCGCCACCGCAAATATCTCTGCAACTTTTACCCTGGCTACAGTTATAACAAAGTTCGCTTGTCTCGTCATATTTCAAACCATAACACTCGCCCTTCAGAATTCCTTTAATAACGCTTCTTTGTATCAATTCTTCCGAACCACGAAAACCTGGAACCTCGGGAGCTGATGTTGCAGTTGTTCTCCTTTTTTCTTTAATCGCCTGTGCTATTTCTTTTTCACCGTCCCAATATTCAGACTTGGGAAGTTTGTCAAACTTGCTTATTCCCGTAACCATATAGTTATAAGCGTGACCAAAGTGGTCTTGTCCCATATTCGCTATCCATTCTTCTATCGTGCCGTCTTTTTCATCAATATCTTTTACCAACACAAGATTTGTAAGATGCCTTACAAACTGCTGGAATAATTTCTGGTCAAGATTTCTCGCTACAAGTATTTCCTGTTGCCTGAAATATCCAAGACCGACCTTTAAGCTGGTTGTCCTGTCCACGTTGACTTTTGACTGGTCGTCCTGCCATTGCGGTTCAAATATTTTTGAACCTCTCTCTGTGCTCGGATAAAAGCAGGAGAAAATCTTTTCGGGGAACGCTTTCAATAATTTTGAATTCCTGTCCTTGCCATATCCAGCGTCGCATACCGCTATATCCGCATCATACCTGGAAATAATCTGTGCAACTTGTTTTGGGTGCTCATCTGGGTCATCGTGCACTATTTTATAAAGCCCTATGATAAGCGGTTTATTCTTGTGGGTTGTGCCCACAACAACATACGACGTATCGCCCCAGTCAACTCCCACGCTCACACGCCCGATATAACTGTCATCAACAGGATAAGAAAGCCTTGCGTCCTTTGACAGACAGTTCATTATATTCGCTTCCGTTACAAGAACGTTATCTCCGAGATACGGAACTCCAAGACAGTAATTAAAGAACAACTGCTTGAACGGATAATCTTCCTGCTTGTCCCAAAGGTTCTGTGCCGAAATCCAGGGAGCCATAAGTTGCGTAAGCTGGTAGAATGAAGGTTCTCTATTGGGAAATTTTGCAACCCACTCCCCAGACAACCTGTCATCTATGGTCAATTCCTTATCGCAATATTTACACACGTAAATATGCTGACCAAGAAGGTTCTGTGCTAATGAAGTCTTTCCGTTGCACTCATCATCAGGCAACCAAGTCAACTGTTGCCTTTTCCCGCACCTTCCACATTTAATATACCAGAAATACTGCTTTGATTTCTCCCAGCCTACGTCCACCCCGTAATTCGGCACAGAAGGGGTTGAAATATCCCTTACCCAACCCCACCTTGAAGATTGTAAACTTTCTTCAAACGCTATTTTTATCCTGGGCGACATTCTATCCAGCTCATCAAAGAACGTTATGTCGCTGTCTATGCCTTCACCCAATCTCTCCAACGCACCGCTTCTTAAAAATATGAAACTGTCTCCAATCTGTTTAAGGTTGACGTTTTGAATATCACCTTTCTTACCCTGGAGATATAAACTCTCGTCAATAGCTGGAGCGATACGTGTATTTGAAAAGTCCTGAACCTGGCGACCAGAGGGAAGCGTATAGCAGGCTTTAGTATGATTGTGAACATCAAGAAACCACAAAACTTCCGTAATGCAATTTTCAGATAACCCGAGCTGACGTGCTTTACGGAAGCCTTTGTAAGGAGACATATCCTCCAGCGGTTGAATAAGGAAAGGGCGTTTTTGGTTAAGATGTTCTCCATCAAAATCAAAGGGACGCCCCTTTAAACTTCTCTTATCAAGAGCCCAAACATAAGGGCTCTCGTTTTGAATTTCCTGTATGAGGACATCTTCGCTTACATCAAGCCTTTCTTTCTCCTCAAAAACTTTTTCATTGTTCTGTCGGAGATTGGCGAGCCTTTTGTCCGCAGGAGTATTGACAGGAATTCTTGGTTCCTTCTTCTCCGTAAAATTGTCCTCAATATGTTCATTGATGATTTGCAAATCATCAAGGATTTCGTTTTCCGCCATTATCTTTTCTCTCCACGACCGTCTGCGTGTAGGTTATATCTTTCCCAGAAATCACGTGAAGTTCCTTTATCGGAAAATTCGTGTGTCGGAAGATATAAGCCAGTTCACGTATTATCTCGTCCGTGTTGTGAATTTTTAAAGCCGTTCCCGTTCTCTCATAAGTCACAAGCTTGACAACTTTCTCGTTATCTTCAGCTATGACTTCTTCCTTCACTTTCATTTAAGCCTTTCGTCAATATGTTTTATATTTTTTTTAGCCAATTCAATAGTTTTTTCTTTAACGCCTTTCACAGCCAGACATTGTTCTAATAGTTTTTTAGCGTTTTCATAGTCGGCTTTAAACAAGTCTTTTGCGTCCCACTTATCCAATGCGTGCTTTTTGATTAGCATATAGCCAGCATTGTTAAGTCCCCACGCTTTTAAATCCATTCTGTTCAACTGTTCGCCAATACTGGAATATTTCAAATAAAGCTCGGAAGCCTTATCATAATCATAAATCGCACACGCTTGTTCGGCTTCTTTACAGACCTTATTCCAGTCCGCATACAATTTTGCTTCGGTCGTGGTCAACTCTTTCGGGGCGACGAGTTTATCCTCCGCAAAACTTATCCCGCAGAACAGAAGAACCAAAATCAAAAACATCTCTACGCACTTTTTCATTTCTTTACCTCCTTTTTAACTTCTTTTTTGGCGTCAGCTTTCGCATCTGCCTTTACATCTTTCTTCGCTTCAACTGCGACCGAGACGGGCTGGAGGGTCAGGGATTTCTTGCACGATTTTATTACAATCCCCGCAACCAGACCGACAACAATCACGATGAGAACCCCGATTAACCAGGGCTTCATTATCTTCTTTGCCACTTTCTTAACTTCTACCTTCGCTTGTGCTACCATACTTTAAGTCCTCCTTTAATAGAGGGAGCGGGAACATAGGCTAACGCCCGCCCAGACCTCCCTTGAGATTTAATATCGGGAATGGAGCAGGGGTTTTTATCTCTCTTTTGTATAAGTAATTATTTACTTAACTGTTTTGCAAGAAACAACCTTTTCCTGCTCCATCTCGTTATTCAATATAAGTTGCTGTTCTCAAGGCGTCAAAAATCGCTTCGGCGGTCTTTGCTTCCAGGACGAACGCTTTATCGTCCATCTTTTCCGTGCCCGAAGCAACCTGAACGCATTGCTGGTCGCCCACCATCTTTACCTGCTCCCCGAAATCAGGAAGGGTAAATGCAATGGATTTTGCAATCAGGACAGCGATAAGAGCCTGGTTGGTTTTATGCAACTGGTCTATCGGGGTATCCCCTACTGCAACTGCTGGAAGAACAACTGGAACTGCGTTTGCCTCCAGAGCTTCAATACATTGCTTCTGTATTGATTTTGTTTTTGTGAAATCGTCTGCGATTTCATTGCCGAACAATGCTTCGCTTGGTTTCTGTGGAACTATAGCCATAAAATTTTCCTCCTTTTATTAAATTCGCTCTACGCTTGGGTTAATTTTTTTATTTTCTCTCTCCTCTGCCCTCCTTTTTCTCTCACGTTTATCTTTCAATGCCTGTAAATGACGCTGGAACCAGTTTTCGCCCTCTGGTTTTACGGGCTTCGGCTCCTCTTTTATTTTTTCCTCCAAAACAAAGGCGTCGTTCAACATATCGCTATCCTCACATATCGTTTATTTTCAAATCTGCACAAAATATGCAACTTTTTGTCCTTAAAGTCGTATAAGTAATCAAGTATCTCCCCGTGATGCTTGGCTGTGATGATGAATTGGACTTTATCCCAGGGGTCAAGGTCGTCTCCAATATATCTTTCAACAACATAAGAATTAACAAACCTTCCAATATTGTCTGCATTTCCCCAATCGTCCTCATCTGTTTCAGATATGTCGCTGTAACGCTCGCCATATTTGGATTTAAAGCTTGCGATAAAGGCTTCTGGTGTCTTCTGCATACGTTATACCCCGAATTATCTCCTACGCCCTCCACAAAAGCTCCTTTTTCCGTTAATTTGTTTTAAACGGTTCTTTTTTCTCTCCAAAATAGGGTTTTGCATAACCCTTATCAACCAATTCCTTATTCAACCATCTTTCAACGGCTTTTTCGTCCTTAAAATACACGTCTGCAAGGTATCTTCCGAATTTCTCCTGTTTATCCGACTTCGTAACGACCCTGATACGCTTGTTTAATATGCAATTCTCCACATATTTCTTGGCATTTGTGCCCGCTAACAGCTCCTCATCGCTCACTTTGCCGTGTATTTCAGGAGTATCTACGCCCAATAAACGCACTCTTTGCTCTATCCCAATGCGAAATCCGAGGTCAATAATCACATCAATCGTATCCCCATCTTTTACCGCCTTGACTATTGCCTCGTATTCATACATCTTTAGACCCCCTTCTATTCCCCCTCTTAAATTTCTTAACCAACTCGTCCATAGTTTCGCCCTTTTCGGAGCCAGTTTCAACCGCATCTATTGACAACCCCGACCGCAGAGCAGTCACATCTTGAACCTCATAGTGCCTTGTAACCGCCGTTTTCGGGTCAACGATGCTGAACTTGTGCCCCTTTTTGAACCGTAGCACCTTGCTATTGTCGGGGAGCTCCGTCAACTCCCGTATCTTGGACGCATCACGAACACCTACCATTCCAGCGACTTGCAGAAACTTGGAACACGCCTCATTGTAGCCCTTTGCATACCACTCCAGCTCCACCTTGCGTATATCAGCTCTTGCTTCCTCAACCTTCTTCATTGCCCGCAGTTCCCAGTCAGCTGGAACATAATCAACAAGCCAATGCCACAGAGCCCGAGCCCAACGAACGACTAAATTTATCCCTACAGGATAACAGACCATTCCATCAAACGTGTCCGCTACATACGCTACCCCGTAGAACCTCGGTCGCCTTCCTCCTTCCACAACCTCTCTCCTCATAAGTAAGAACCTCATACTCTACGCCTCCCCTCCCCTACTACTACCCGACTACTACCTTACTACTCCCGTATTAGTAGAGAACTTTTAACGCTAACTGCCACACCCATAAACTACCTTCCGTAAATAGAAAACTTTCAATACCTATAAGCATAATTATAATCAGCCCTTCTGAACTTACATAACCCTTATCACTATCGCATCTTCTCATTTTTCCTCCTTTAAAACACAGGGCAGGATAGTGAGAGATTTGTCTTTGGCAAAGACAGATATAGTAGAATTTTCCTGCTCAAATTGAAGTGGAGCAACTTCAACCTTTAACTCCTGCCCTGTTTTGGTAAAACCTGAATAATTCCCGAATGTATAATAAACATTTATAATTCCGCTGATTACATTACCATAACAGTCATAATGCTTCCCGCATTTTGGACAGTAATATCCACCTGTATAAGCAATCAATTTTTCCCCACAAGAAAAACAATTTACTATAATCATTTTAAGCCACCTCAAAACCTTTATAAAATCTACAGAATAAATGACTGGAAGTGCTGATATTTACTGGGGTTCGGAGAAGCCTCCAGAAATGTAAAAATGAGGCGGATTTCCGATAGTCCCCACCCCCCAACGAGCCGTTCCGCCGTAGTGTTCCGCCCGTTTTACGCAAGCCCCGCCCCGACCAGACCGACCCGAGCCTCTGAAAGCCCTGTTGCTGTATGACGTATTGAAGCCCTGCCCTGTTGACCCTTAAGCCCGCCGTATTATAGCAGTAATAAGCCCCATCAATAGCATCAGCCCGAGAAAAGCCCTGATAAAATAAGGACTTCTGAACGTCTCCGCCCGCCCGCTGTTGTTTTTCCCCTTGTTTTTCCTTGCTTATTCTTAAGAATTTCTTAAGAATATTAAGAATACTTAAGCCCCTATATAGCATATTAAGAAGCCAGCACGCCCCGCTTTCACCTGTTGCCCATTGCCCACCGTTGCCCGTTTGCGACGCCCGCCCGCTATTATTAAGAATATTAAGAGCACGCCCGCCCCTGTTGCCTGCTATTGTTTGAGCTGTTGCCGTTGCCGTTGTTGTTGCCTGCTGTTGCCTGTAATAAGCCCCGCCCGCTGTTGCTTGTTTGTTAGTGTTTGATATTCTTATTATTCTTAAGAGCACGCCGACCCCGCCCGCCCCTGCTTTAGACCCGCCCGCCCCGCTTTTAGCTGTTTTAATATTCTTAAGAAGCTTTAGGACGCCCGCCGTTGCTATTCTTAAGAAGCCCGCCCCTGTATTAAGACCCTTAAGAAGCCCCGCCAAGAGCCAAGAGCTACAAGAGCCAAGAGCTAAAAGCTTCCTTGTATTCTTTACCTTGTTATATTTGCCCGCTTGTTTTACTTTCATATTTGCCCCGCTTCTGTATTTGCCCCGCCGACGTTGCCCGCTTCTATTACATCATCAAGCGACAAGCCCGAGACGTTGCCCGCTTCATTATTGCCCGCCCCGCTTGCGACCGCTTTTTTTTCTTTTTGCCCGCCGTTGCCGTTGCCCGCTTCTGTATTGCTTGCGACGCTTGCGACCGCTTCAATTATATTTTCATTATTTATACCGAGCACGCCCCGCTTTCGCTTTATTGCTTCAATTACTGCTTCTTTTAGATTTTTTTTCAATTCAGCTTTATTCCCTGATTGCATATTATTTATTATTGCAATTAAATTTATTGAACGCCCGCCCGAGCTTCCGACCCCGCCCGCCCCTGCTTCCGTATCTTTTCTTAATTCTTGTATTCCCTGATAATACTTGCTTAATAATGGAGTAGGTTTAATAAACCTTAATTCAGCTGTATTATTAAGCTTGTCAAGTAATATCGTTTCAATTTTTTCTAAAATATTCTTTTGACCCGAGACCCTGCGGACTTTATCCGACAAGCCCGTTGTTAAAATAAATTCATTTACTTTTTTAATAAATTCAGCTTGTTTTTTCCACTTTGCCAGAGTTTGCGGGGCAATATGCAGAGCTTTTGAAATATCAGAATTATTGTATTTGTCAAGAGACAAGAGAAAAGCAGATTGAAGCTTTTTAGTATTCCATTTGAAAATTTTTTCCGAGCCAGACGCCGACGCTTCTAAATAATTTTGACCTAATTCAAGAGCCGAGTTTATCCCCGCCCCTGTATCAGCGACTACGCCCGCCGTGTTTTCCGTTTTTGGTTTTACCATAATAAATAAGCCCGCCCCTGTTTAAATTATTTTTATTGTTTTGGTTTTTGGTTTTATTATGGTTTTGGTTTTGACCCCGAGACCGTGAAGCCCCGAGCACGCCCCGCTTGTCTATCCGATAGACAAGCCCGAGCCGTTTAATATGTTTTATTATACAGTATTTAATTGAGCTTGTCAATAGTAAAACGCTTTATTTTATCTTATCTTATAAGAGATAATACGCCTGCTACCGTATAGCATTTAAGCAAGCGAAAACCCTTATAGTATATAGCGTTTTAAGCATATTCTTAATAGTTATTATTCTTAATTACTAATAACTAATAAGCTATATAAATTAAGACGTTTTAAGCATATTAAGAATAAGCTATATACTATATAGCATATTACATTTTTAGCATATTAAGAAAATAAATTTATTTTTGAAAAAATACGATTTACTATTGACAATTAGGAAATAAGTGTTATAATATATTATGAGAAGGGATAAGAAAAGATGAGAAAAGAAAAAAAAGAAAATAAAAAAATCAAAGAGCCCGAGAAAATAAAAACAGCGGGCAAAGGAGCGGAAAAATGAAAACGGAAATAAAAGCAGTAGCCGACAAGTTTAAAGAATTGCAGGACATAAACAAAGTAGCAAAGGCATTGAGCATACATATAAGCAATGCTTACAGACGTTTAGCCCAAGCCCGAGCATTAGGACTGCTTGACGATAAGAAGCCCGCCGACGCTTCCGAGCTTACCGACAATAACCCTATTACAAGCGAGGACGCCGTTTTTTATCCCGCCGATTTTATCCCGAAAACAGACGACCCCGATATTTTAAACTATAAGCCCCGCCCCGAGTATAAAATTATGGTTGACGCTTTAGAGCACGGCGAAAATGTTATGTTGATAGGCGAAGCGGGCACGGGCAAAACAAGCGGAGTTAAATTTTACGCAAGCCAAGCGAAGCTTCCTTTTTTACATATCTCTTGTGATAATCTTTTAGAGTTTGGCGAGGTTTTAGGTTATCAAGGATTGAAAAACGGCAATACTCATTTTACGGAAGGGGCATTGATAAAGCTTGCTTGCGAAAATCCTGCAATAGTTTTATTTGATGAAATTACAATGATTGACGCAGGCAAAAACGGACGCCTGAACGTGTTTGCAGAAAATAGGAAATTTTTTGTAAAAGAAGCGAACGGCGGGGCAGGGCGATATTACACGCTACACCCGAAAACAAAAATAGTATTTGCAGGCAACCCGCCGACAGCTTTATATGTAGGGGCGGGCAAGCTTAACATTGCTTTAATATCCCGAACACGTGTAATATGGACGCCGACCTTTACGCCCGCCGAATTGAAAAGAATTTTTAACGGCGAGCCGAGAAGCGACGAGGTAATTAAATTTTACACGGAAGCAAAGGAAGCCATTGAAACGCAAAAATTAAGGACGACATTTTCAATAAGAGACGTTAAAAAAATATTTGACGCCTTAAAGCGAGGTTATAGCATTAAGGACGCCTTAACGACAAGCTACCTTAACGCCGTGAAAATGACCGCAGGGCAGGAAGTTTATGACAGCTTTTTAAAATTATCTTTAATGATATTTAAGCAAGCAGACGAAAAAAATAAAACGCCCGCAGACCCGAACGCAGAAGCGGACAAGGGAGCGACGAAATGAAAAACAGAGACCTTGAAATTTTAGCCAGAGCATTAAGCAAAAATACTGGTATAAATATTTTTTTCAAAGGCGAGGGAGCTTACACGGACGGCAATAATATTTATTTACCCGAGAATATTAACCCCGATATTATTGAGCCCTTACTTGCGACGCTATTGCACGAAGCATACCACATTAAGCATACGCAGTTTACCATTGAAATACACCCCGAGACATTAAAATTTATTGCTAACGCATTAGAGGATATAAGAATTGACGCCCGAGCCATTGGCGATTATAACGGGGCACGTGATTTATACAAAAAACTAATTGACTACTACAGCCGAACATTGCACAGCCCCGAAGCCGTAGCAAAGGCAGACAAGGGAATTTTAGCCCTTAAGGATTTAATATTGAAAGGTTATGGAGCGGACTTTTACGACGCTTACAAGGCGACACGTCCCGACGTTTTAGAGCTTCACGCCAAGCACGCCGAGCTTTTTGACTACATCATTAAGAAAGTAAAAGAAGCAAAGAACACGGACGACCTTAAACAATACGCTTTAAAAATACACGACGTAATTTTTGGACATTTAAAAGAGCAAGCGGAAAAAGAAAAGCAGGAAGCTAAAGAACAGGCAAAGCAGGCGAGACAGGGAGCAGGACAAGCAGGCAAAGACGCCGACGCCAAGCAGGACGCCGTAAACGAGCTTTACGAAAAAGCCGACGACGTTAAAAGGGAGCATAACAAAAAAGCGGGAGCGTATAAGCGAGCGAAAGACCCCGAGAAGCAAAAAGAGCTTGAAAAGGAAATGAACGAGCTTAAAAAAGATTTTGAACAAAAGAAAAAAGAGCTTGACAAGGCGAACAAAGAAAGAGACAACGCCCGAGAAAATGCACGCCGAGCCCAAAACAACGCCGACGAAAAAGAAAGGCGAGCCGATAATAATAATCTTGACAGGGAGCTTGATAATATTATTGACGAAATAGCGGGAGCGGATATTGAGTATAAGAACGAAAAGGGGCAAAACGTGAAAGCGACGGCGGGCGACCTTGCGGGATACGGTTTAAACGGTTTAAATAACGGCGACCTTGTAGCCCCGCCAGACGCTAAATTATGGACGGAAATAAGCTTTAGCGTAAAAGAATTATTTTTACAATTCTTAAAAAATCACAAAGCACAGCCCCGAATACATCAGCAGGGAAAAATTAACGCTAAAAGAATACATCAATATTTTGACCTTGACCATTTATTTAAACAATACAAAAAAGACGCTATAAAGCCGACCGAGCTAATTTTTGTTTTAGATAATAGCGGGAGTATGAAAGGCAATAATAAAAGAGAAACGACAATAAACGCATTTTTGGAGCTTCACAAAGCCATTGACGAAGCAATTTACAACGGCGATATAAACGCCGATACGTTTAAATATTCTGTTATGCTTTTTGGACGTGAAGCGGAATATTTTAAAACATTTGACGAGGAATTTAACGAAAATAACTTTAGGAAAAATTATACTTGCGAGGAAGGAAGCACGAACATTGAGCCCGCTATAAATTTAATTGAAAAAGACGAGCCAGACACGAACACAAAAAGAATTGTTATTATTTTAACCGACGGCGAATTACAATTTGATAATTATGAAAAGCTTTATAAAACTATTGACGACAGCCCCGCAAAGTATATTTTAATTGGAATAATGCACAGCGGACACGACAGAGACGGCGACCTTGCGAAAAGGTTTGAAAGCTATAATATAAGAGATATTAAAGAGCTTGACGACGTATTTTTAAAAGCTATTGAGGAAAACATTTAACGGACAAAGCGGGGAGCACAGGGCGGGCACGGACGGACACAGCCCCCGCCCAAGCCCCGCAAAGCCCGCCAGAGCGGGCAAAGGAGCGAAAAAATGAGCAATCTAACAGAGCAAGCCAAAAGATTTACGGAAAAGAAAAGCATTAACGCCTTAATTGGCGGGAGCTTGACCGTAAAAGAAGCGGACACGGACACCGAGACCGCAAGCAAGCCCGAGACAGCAGGCAAGGGAGCGAGCCGATACTTTAGGTACGCCCGCAAAGACGAGCCCGCACAGGACACAGCGGAAACCAGCAGAGGCGACGACAGCGAGATAAAAGGCACGGCGAAAAATAAGAATATTAAGAAAAATAAGAACGCCGAGCCCGATTTTAGTAATGTTGACCCGATATTTTTTGTTGAGCCGTTTAATAAGTGTTGTTTTTGCGACGAACGAGACCCGAGAAATTTAACAGCAGTAATAAGCGAACTTGCGAGCTACTGCGATAAACATTGGGAAAGCCGTTATTTAATTAAGCAAGGTTTGCTTTTAACAACGGGCAAGCCCGAGACAAAGGGAGCGACGAAATGAAAACAGCGACGGCAGGACATAAGCCGAGCATTTACGCCGAGAAGCCAGACGGCGAGCTTTACGGACTTTTGACAAAGTATTTTAACGAAGCCCGAGAAAAGCCGAGCCGTGTTTTTTATTACTTAAAGCAATGTTATTTAATAGAGCGGGAATTTAAAGCCCGCAAGGGAGCGAGAAAATGACCTTTTCACTTTTAGCATTACTTACAGCGATTTTAATTGCAATAGGTTTGCTTAAATGCACGGACGCCGAAACCGTAAAAGCCGACGAGCCAAGACACCAAGAGACCGACGAAAACCCGTTAAAACGAATTTAAGAAAGGTTTTTAAGCCGAGAAAACGGCAAAGGAGCGATAAAATGAAAAACGAAGCGAAAGACGAGAAGCTTAAAAAGTATAACGACCCGCTTGTTTACAGTAGCACAGAATTATTTGAAGCTATTGACACGATACCGATACCGCACCCATATTGCATAACGCCCCGCCATATTGCAACGGCGAGCGATAAGCACAGCGGAATTTTAGACGCCGACGCCATAAGAGACGCCGAGAAAACTAACAAAGCCGTTTGTGATATTTGCAAGCATATAAATAAAAAAGACCCGAGTAAACCGATTTTATCTTATGACGAGCACGGGCAAGCTTTACTTTTAGCAGTTAAAAGCGACAAAGAGCTTAAAGACATACCCGAGTTAAAAGATTATTTGCTTGAAATTAAGCCCTTACTTATTACCGATAATTTTCAGGGCATAGCATTTAAACAGATTAAGCCCGCCGAAGCCGAAGCGAGCAAGGGAGCGGAAAAATGAAAAAAGATATTTTAGAGCTTAATAAACTGATAGCAGACCTAAAAATTGAGCTTTACCATTTATTATTAGTAAAAGCGGAAAAAACAAAAAACAATCTTACGAATAACGAAATTGATATTGCTTTTAAATTGGCGGGCGATAAAGATATTCAAAATCTTTTAAAAGCAAAAATGCAAGCCAAAAAAAAGGGAGCTGATTAAAATGGAAAACGCCGAGATTTTAAGACCAAAAAAATTGAGCGACTTTATAGGCAAGCCAAAACTTAAGCTTGTTTTAAATGCAATGATTGAAGCGACAAAGAGCCGAGCCGAGCCCATAGACCATATTTTATTTACAGGCAACGCAGGATTAGGAAAAACAACGCTTGCGAAAATCATTGCTAATGAGCTTCACAAAGACATTAAAGCAATGATAGGCAATAACATCAATGAAAGCATTGCCCGAGAACTTACAACGCTTAAGGACGGCGATATTTTATTCATTGACGAAATACACAGAATACCGACGAAATGGCAAGAGCTTCTTTATCCTGCAATGGAAAGCTTTAAAACGTTTTACAACGTAGGAAATAGACGCTTTAGCACAAACATTGAAATTGACACGCCCCGCTTTACTTTAATTGGAGCGACAACGGACATAGGACTTTTAACAAAGCCCTTGCGAGACCGTTTTGGAATTGTTTTTGAGCTTGACCCTTACACGATAGACGAGCTTAAAAAGATTATTGAAAATAATATTTTGACGCTTGACTTAAAGCTTAAGCCCCTGCAATTTGACGACATAAGCACAGCGATAGCACAGCGGGCACGCTTTACGCCGAGAATTGCTAACAATCTTTTAAAACGTATAAGAGATTTTACAGCGGGCGACGTCAACGACATCACGCTTGACCGTGTTTTAAGAGTTTTTGAAATACTTGAAATCAACGAAAACGGAATTGACAGCAACGACATTAAATATTTAACGCTACTTGAAAAATACGGGATACCTTTAGGCATTACTAATTTATCAGCGAGCACGGGCATTGACAGAACGACTGTTGAAAGAGTTATTGAGCCGTATTTATTGCAAAACGAATATATCTTAAGAACGGGCAGGGGGCGAATTATAACACAAAAAGGAAAAGACGTTATTAAGAATATTAAGAAAGGGGGCAAGGTATGAACTATCAAGACCGTTTTAAAAATGTAAATTCTTTTCAAGGGGGGCGAAATATGAGCAAAGCAGGGAGCACGGAAATTGAAGCAGTAAAGGAATTGGCATTGATACAAAAACAAAAAGCTATTGAGCTTTTTAATAACATTGGCGAGGTTAAAGCCGTAATTTATTTTGTTGACAGGCAAAAACGGCAGGGGATTATCCCTGTTTTTCAGCTTAACGCCCCAAAAGAAATACAGCGGGCAATAGTCAACGACATTTTAAACGACGTTAAGCCCGCCGTAGTTATTTTTATATCCGAAGCATACGCCTTAAGTGGCGACAAAGAGCACCCCTTGACGCCCGAGCAGTTAGCCGAAGCCGAAAAAAACGGACTTAAGGACATAACAGGGCGAAAGGAAATACTTATTATAAACGCCGAAAGCAAAAATTGCAGTTATACCGTGAGTATTGAAATAAACAGAGACCCGACAGGCAAGGGAACTTTAGGACAAGAGCATTATTTAATTAAAAACGGCAAAGCTACCGACAGCAGAGATATAAATAAATTTATTAACCCTGCTATTTTTGAGTAATGGGGGCATTTATGAGTAATAGGAGCACTTTAAGAATAAGAAACAATATGAAAAATACTTTAAAATAAGGGGGGCAAAATGTTTAATATTTATTCTGATTGGGAAAAATATCACAATGTTGAAATATCAACGCCATTATCACAAGAGACAATTATAATTATAAGACCTTTTGACAAAAGTAAAAAAGTAATAACTTTTAGCGTCAATACAAGGGAAATAATGAAAAGGGGATTAAAAAGAACTGTAAATAAATTATTAAAAGGGGGGAGCTATGAAAATAAGAGCACAGTATAAAGGAAAAAAAGAAAGCTACAAAATGGATAAGCTTACTTTTGCCGAGTTTATGCGAATATACCGACCGAACGGCACAGGGAGCATTGGAATAATGGTTGACGGAAAAATGGACTTGATTGACGAAATAACCGAAGTAGTTTGCGACTTTTGCAACGACGAAATCCCGCCGAGCACTTGCGAAGCGGACAAATGCAACGGCAAAACCAGAACAGCGGGCACAGCTTGCGACCTGCAAGAAAATTGTCAGCACAAAAAGCAAAGCACTATTTACATCACAGGCACTTATGCTTTTTGTCAAAAATGTTTTGACGAAAGCTATGAAATTGTTGAACGAGACCCGAACGACTTGAAGCTTAAGACGATAAAGACAGAAGGAGGAAAACAATGAAAACAAAAGAAAAGAAAGCCGAACAGTTAAGTTTTCTTGATAATTTTAAGAATATCAAGAAAACCGAGAAAGCCAAGCCCGCAGGAGCGAGCGACGAGAAAAAGGGAGCTTGTCAACGGTGTGGACGAACATTGACGAGACCCGAGAGCATACAGGCGGGATATGGCGAGACGTGTTATAAAAAGATACACGGCACAGGATTTACAACGTCAACGAGACGAGCGAGAAAGCCCGAGCCCATTGACGAGAGACAAGGAAAGCTTTTTGACGACAAAGGGGGCGAGAACAATGGCAATAAAAAGTAAAGTTATCAATCAAAGTGAAATGACGGGCGAGTGTTGGAATATTCAATTTTGGGGAAAAGAAGCTTGCGAAAAATGCGAATACAAAAACACGAAACAATGCGGGGGCAAGGCAATAAGAAAAACAGGCAAAAATGCGAACGGTTTTAAAATACCGCTTAATTAAAGGGGGTGTTTAATATGCACTTTACGATTGAACTACCGAGAACTGTAAAAGGTTTGAAATGTGGCAGATGTAGCGAACAAAAACACGAGCCCGTTATTAACGCACACGACGGTTTTACGGGTGTTAGCGGGAACTGTTGCTTGACCTGTATAAAAGAGCTTCTTATTGTTGCGAACACGACAAAAGAAAATCCTGCATTTATGGAGCTTCAAAAGAGACGAAAAGAAGCCGAGCAAAAGAAAAAGGAAATTAAAAAAGCAGGAAAATTCAAAGTGGAGCTGTTAAAACTATGATTTATAAAGTGATTGTAAAGAAAGAAAAGAGAAACGTGATTTTTGCGATTATTAGGGAGCTTAACATTGCCCTTGAAATAATCAAGTATTGGAAAAAGAAAGGTTTTACTGCCGAGCTTTTAGGCGGGAAGCCGAAAAGACGGCAATAATTTATCACGGGGGGTGGAGAAAATGTTATATAAAGCGATTTGCGACGGGGATATTGGAATTAAGGGAACGCCGAAAATAAAAAGCGACAAGCAAAACGGATATAAACAGACAGCTTGCTATTTTGTTGACAGTAGCGGTTTTGGACGTGATGACGAGCTTGCTTTACCGTTTGCAAAGTTTTTAAAACAAGTTAAAAAGGGATATTATTACGGGATTGCGAAAGCGGGGCAATTTCAAGTTTATATTAACGAATACAAAAAAATTGAAGCTGATGATACGTCTTTGCTTAAGCTTGACAATAAAGAATACAAAATAAAAAAGAAAAAAAGAATAAGGTGCAAGATATGCGGGAACTTTCACGGCGACGGCACTTATGGAAATTGCGGAAATTAAAAAGGGGGTGGTAAAAAATGAATACTTTATACTTTGACCTTGAAACGTTTGGAATAACACAAAAGAGCTTAAAGCTTTTTCGTGATGAGATTTGCAAAAGAATTGAACACGAAATTGCAATATTCTGCGTGCCGACAGCGGATATTGTTTGCGGATTTTTGATTGTAGATAAAACGACCAATGACTTGACTTGGACTGGAGACGGCTTCCGAAGTGATGAAGGGGGAGAAGGCGGGGCGGGATACCGAACGGCGAGAGAATTATTAAGAATTTTAGGAATACAGACGTTTGACTTAATGCTTGATGATATGCCGAAGCCGTTAGTAGAAAACGGAATTAGCAATGAAACGGAGCTTAAAAAACTTGTTAAGTATGTTATGGATACTTACAAAGACGAGATACTTTATAATAAGCCCGCAAGCCATAACATAAGATATATAAGGTTAGACAAATAAAATTAAAAGGGGGTGGTTTAAATGACAAGGAAACAGGAAAGGAAAAAAGCAAAAGAAGTTTTAAAGGAGCTTAACGAATTAAAAAAGCTTTACGAAAAGGAAAAAGAGCAAAAGGACGTGTTAGTCAATCTTAAGACGCTAATATTGGACGGAAGCGACGACAAGCTTGGAGCTGAACTTGCGAAGCTTGACGGCGAGGTGCTTGCTGATTTGATAGGAGAAATTGCCCGAACAAAAAAGGTGTGGGTTGCGAACTGGTTTAATAAAGGACACGTTGAGGACTTGACGGGCGAAACCTTGACCGACGAACAAATGGCTGACTTTGTGAACTATGCAGAGGACGACACGGGGGAAATGGACGACATAAGCGAACACGTGAGCGAGATTTTTCAAAATGCCGTTGACGACGGAAGCATAACGGGCAAAAAATAAAAGGGGGTATTGTGAAAAATTATACAGGTGGCAAAACAAAATGTAAATATTATGATACTTGCGGAACTAAAGAAAATTGTGCAAGATGTAAAGGATATGAAATAAAAGAACAAAAAGGGGGTGGTAAAAATGACCTTAAAAGAAAAAATTAAGGAATTTTCACGGGAAATTGACCTATACGAGCTTGATAAAAATGATAAGCAAAAAATAAAGGACACGGGAAGCAGGGCAGACGTTTACATAAGCGGTATGGAGCGAGCATTTGAACTTGTTGCCGACTTAATAGAGGAATTTAAGGTTGATATTGACCTTGATACAAAAAGGAAAGTAAGAAAACAATAAAAAGGGGGTGGTTAAAATGGTTATGGCAATAGCTTATGGCAAAAAGAAAAAGAATTACAGGGTTGCTTTTACCGTTTATGCAACGGTTGAACTTGAAGCAAAAAACAAAGATGAAGCGGAAACAAAAGCAAAAGAGTATATGAACGGCAAAGCTAATTTTGTTGACCATAAAGATTTTTACACGACAATAAAAGAAACAGAGTGTAATGACGTATTTAAAATTTAAAAGGGGGTGGTTAAAATGATTAAAATAGCGAACAGCAATAAGAAAATAATTGCGACGGGTAATATGAAAATAAAGAACTCAATGATTGGCGGGATTGATGAAACGAAACAGCTTGCTATTGACATAATTGACGAATTTGAGAACTTGCTTGACGAAAAGAATATTACGATACCGAGCCGAGACCGTGAAGGCGGGAAAGACGAAGCCAGAATATACGGCGAGGAGTATTACAATCTTGAGGATAGCATTACTAATATTCTTAAGAAAAATCTTAAAAGGGGGGCAATAAAATGAAAAATGAAAAGTGGGTAAAAATTGGGGAGTGCGGTGTTGACAGCGGGCAACTAATGATTGTTGACCCTTGCTATGTAAAAGATTTTAGAAATGACAGCTACACAGGGAAAAAAGACCGAGACGGTATGGCAGGGGAATTTTCTTACAGCGGTATTTGCGGGCTAACGATAGGCAAAGAAATGGGCGGGCAGATTAAGAATAAGATTGGAGCAGAGATTGCCGTTGCCTTTAGTAGCGGTTGGGGCGACGGTGTTTATCCTGTTTATGCGAGGATAAAAGATTTTGGAAAAGACGGCGGGAAAAGAGTAATAGAAGTAAAAATTGTAATGGAATAAGGGGGTGGTTAAAATGGAGCATACAGACGCAGTATATACGTATGAAGCCATTGCTAAAAAGGTTGGGCTTGACGAACTGACTACCTTGCGATACCTTAAGTTTATGAAAACAAGGTGGGCAGACCAAGAGGAACAGCATTGTAAATGCAGTTATGCGACCGAGTGGGCAAAAAGATTTAAGAGGAAAAGCGAATTTTCTGATGCCGACACAAGCGGACAGCAGACGTTGCTTGCGATTGACGCCGAGATAACGAAAGAAAGGTGTAAAGGATTGAAAGTTATTAAAACAAAGAAAGAAAATAAGAAACAAAAAGGGGGTGGGTGCAATGAAAAAAATTGATGGATATAGTTTTACTCTCTTTTCAATTATTTTCTTTTACATAAGCTATCGGGGTGTTGGCATTGCCTTAACGATATTTGATTTTACCTTAAGTATTGGCTATGACAAATACGAGGGCTTGCTATTTAACACTACGGCACAAGAAAATCAAATGCGAAAATGGAAAGAGCAGGAAAGAAAGGAGCGAGCGGAAAGAGACAAGAAGCTTTATGGAAATACCGAGTGGAAGCCCGAGCCGTTTGACCCTAAAAAAAGGAGATGATTGGTATGGATAAACTTATAACGCTTAAGAACGACATAAGAACTGTTTTTGTTGGAGACATACACGGAGACCTGATAACGTTAAACAAGGTTTTTAATCGTTATAACGTAGGAGATACCCGCTTTGTCTTTTTGGGCGACTACATTGACAGGGGAGAATATTCAAATGACGTTGTTGCTACGTTGCTTCAAGGTAAACAGATATTCCCCGACAGAATAATAATGCTACTTGGTAATCACGAACTTGGCGACTGCGGGGATTTTTGGTTTGATGAACGTTGCAATAAATACAAGGAACTATTTAAAAGCTTGCCGTTAGCGGTTGAACTTGGAAACATTGTTGCAACGCACGGAGCTATCCCTATTCTTAATAATATTAAGAATTTTAACGATATAGGTGTTAATATTGGCTTTGACCCATTACTTCAGATTATTGTTTGGGGAGACCTTGACCATTACGGCTTTGTCCAAAGTGGCATTGATAATACGAACGGTTTAAGACCTTGCCTATCAAAGAAATACATTGATGAAGCTTTGGCAAGCATAAATAAGAAAATTCTAATACGAGGGCACGACCCTAAAAATCCTACCGTCTCTATTGGTGGGAAATGTTTAACTCTTATGACTAACGACATTTGGGCAGAATATTACAAAGACGCTACGCCTAAAATTGCGGTGGTGGAAGCGGGGGAAAATCCCGAACAAGCAAGCGACATTAAAATTATTGATTTACAGGGGGCATTATGAAACGTTAATCAACGACATTAAAATCGTCCAATGGCTCTAACCACTTAATAAAAAAATATTCATTTGATTTAATTTTTGATTTTCTATCGTGGTTTTTTATCTTATGGCACATACCATTTGTTTCGCCTTTACGAATTGCCCATACATCAAGGCATAATTTTTTACCGTCCAGAACCAACTCAATAAAGTTAATATTCTCTCTTATAAAAAGGGCTAAATCATCTAAAAGTAATCCGACAGTATCATCATCTCTTTTGCTTTTAAGAATAAAAGTAGGATTATAAATAGCAACTCCGTCTTTTATTTTGTATCTTTCTTTGTCTCCAAATATTTCTCCCACTCTAACCTCAACTTTTCTATTGCGTCTTTTTGCAATATCATATTGTCAACTATTTTTTTAAATAAATCCTTTGACATTTTAAAGTGCTCCCGAAGTATAGGATTAAATTTCTTGGGTGGCAATTTATTAGAATACTCCTCAAGAATATTCAACGTCTTGCAATATTCAACCAGATAAAGAGTAGTAATTTGATAATCCTTTAAGAACACAGTAAAAAAATTGTTTCTTGCTTTAGGAATTTCCACTATCTTGCCTCCGCCATCACCAGAAGATTTTCCAGCATCTTCGTTCTCCATTTTGCCTCCTTTCTTAATTTTATTCTTAATAATTCTTAAAATTTTTTAGGAATTCGTAGGAATTCTGCCCTAATTTTTACCCAGTCTTCCTCTCATCACCTTCTCCGCCCAGATGAAACAACTTCTTAAAAAATCCCTTTTTCGTTTCTACCTTTTCGCCAACAACTGTTCCATCTTTTTTCAAGGAGAGCAAATGAACTGCATTGTTCTTAAGAGCATTGAGACAGGAATTAGCAACAATGTTCCAAAAGGCATTAGTTAAAAGTAGGTTTTTATCTTTATCAAACTTCATCAAATAGGGATTATCTTTCCCCTGCCTTTCCTTGATTAACTGGGAGCACTCAACATCAATCACTTCCGCAAATGGACTTAACACTTCATCAGGTTTTTCTATCACAGGGTTCTGCACATTTTTTTTCACCTGCGGTATTACTTTTTTATTTGTTCTTGGCATATTTCCCCCTTTTTTTCTTAAATTTCTTAATAATTCTTAATCACACTACATTAAAATCATCTAAATTTTCTACGACCAATGACCCACCAACGTCTTGTGGCGTTCCATCAGAATTTCCCTTTTTGACTACCGAATTATTAGGAATATTAGGAGCTGAACTCTTTAAAGCTTCAACAATCCTGTCTATTGTTTCCAACACAACATTATGAATTGCTATCGTAGCTTTATGAATATCAACTTTACGGCTTGCAACATCATCAAGAGTATTAAGAATAAAAGTTTTTTGCATTGCCATTTCTTTATCCGAATGATAATGAACTTGTCCAACTGCGTCGTCTATCGCTTCTTTTAAATCCATAAAAGCCCCCTTATTCTACAAACGTTTTATCATCAGTAGTATCACCAAAATATTTACTTCTGACATTGTTTTTCATCTCTTTGTCTTTCTTTAACAAAACACCGTGAGACATAAAACCCGTTTGAATTGCCATTCTAACAACACTTGTGCCATAGTATCCTTTTTCTTTTGTGCCACCGCATTTGCACTTCATCTTGGACTTGCTATCCGAACTTGAGTGGAAGAACTCGTCCGTAATCTTCCCACACTTTTTGCATTTATACGTGTAAATAGGCATTATCCTCTCCTAATTTTCTTACAATTATTAAGAATAAGCTTCCTGTGCTTCAAATACCAATGCTTCTGCGTCGCCTTCAATCTTTCCCTCCTGCAATAAAAACAGTATCTTGGTCTCATTGTGTTATAATCTATTGTCTGACCACACTTTTTACACACCGTAATCTTTACAGTAGGTATCGGTTCTCTCCTTCTTTCACCAACCAAACGTAAATCTAAATCTGGATTATACCAACAGTCATACTTGGAATGATTGTTTCTATAAATGCTAATAGCATTAACTTCTGGAATACGTTTAGACGGAATAACATAAAAGAACTCTATTTCATTATTCTCATCTATTGCCACACAAATAAGAAAATCGCATATCTTTGGGTAATCTCTCCTGACTGTCGTCGTGTTTCCTAATCTTCTTTTGTATCCAACAAGACTATTCAAACTCTTTGTGCCGTCATCTGCAAGAGCAAAACAAAAGAAAGGATAATCTCTTTGGGCATACTTCCCTCCTTTTTTCATCATTACCTTACTTCCCTTGACTTCTATTCTTAATTTTCCTAATAATACGTCGCAGGTTGAGTGAGGGTCTATCTTGTTTAAGTCAACTATTTTTTCGTTTGGGTATTTATCTTTCAAATACCTAATAGCTATTTTTTCCGCTTGTCTGCCAACACCTTTTAAGATAGTTTTAATATTGTTATCCTTCCGCTTTTGCTGAACATAAGCTTCAGAACAACTATATTTCTCCGCAATTAAAGCGTCTGACAATCCAGCTTTATACTCCTTCTCCAAAACAGAAGGAATAAGCGTCTTTGCTTTATCTGATAAATTAACTCCCTTTTTAGCCATCAACTTTCCCTTGAATATTATTGCACTCATTGTATCTGCCACATTGTATCCCAAGACAATTTACGGCAAACACAACCATCTGCGGAGTATTAAATCCCCCCGCCTTAATGGTGAACTGCATCATAGCTGGGCATACCTTCTTGCCAATCGGAATACGAATATCTACAATGTTAAATCCACCCGTATCTTCTGGCGGAGGAAGTCCCTTCTCTTTTTCATCATTTTTTCCCACCATCTTGCCCTCCTTTCTTATTTTTATTAGGAATATTAAGAACTCTTGAAACATTTTTAGGTAATCCTACCTTCATTAAATAATCTATATGCTCTGCCAAATCATCAACCATTAAAAGCAATTCCTCTACAACAATAGCTATCATTGCCAAATCAATCACACCTGTCTCGTGTTTCTTATCCAACTGCGTGTAAAGCTGTTTGGCTTTCTCTCTTATATCTTTTAATGTTTTCTTCCCTTCAAATAATTCCTGTATCTCTTTCAGTTTATTTACGTCCACAACTCGCCTCCTCTACGGTCTCCAATGTTCCGTAATTCAACTTCCAGTCATCAGGGTCAACAATATTTAAAACTTTAATTACCCTTAAAACAAAGCTATCATTAAATTTTCTTAATACGTAAGTTTCTTTTCTCTCCGCAATGGCGTGGTGCAACTCATCATAAACACCCTTGCCAATGTGTTTCTTGTGTTCCATTGCAACAACAACAGAACACGTATCTATTTTTTCCAAATAAGGTTGTATTGAACCAAGCTCACCCAAATCTCTGTTCGGGCATATTACCTTAAACTTCCCTTCAAGATATTTACGGGCTTCCTTTTCGGTCTGACTTCCATACGAAAGCTTGCTATGTGCAAAATAAGCTCTTTTCATTTAATCCCCTTATAAATCCGATAGTCGTATCCTTCTCTCAAAAGCACACCATTAAGCATTATAAAATCTCTTTTCTCTATCCTCATATTATTAAACACAACTACTGTTTCATCTGGCTTTGCTTTTTCATCTTTCTTTTTTCTTTCCTTGCTCCCCATAAACCATTTTTTATTCAGCATAAATTCCCTCCCACCCACTTACTCTTTCAAGCATAAAAACAACATTCTTATCCCAACGTCCATCGTCCTTTTTATCCATTTTGTCAATAACTCTTTTTTCGTCAACCAATAATCTCATCATTGCACAAATTTCAGGGTCTAACAACCACCTGTTCCATTTGTCGCTCCACAAACCAAGCTGTGTAAGTCTGGCGAGCGTCCAATTAACATTACAATCATTTACTTGTAGCCAGCCATAATCTTTTGTAGTCTTAATAAGATGTTTCTTTAGTTCCTCAAAAGATATTACTACAACCCTTTCCTTTTCGTCTCCTTTTTCTCTGTAATACAATGTCCAAGTTCCGTCCTTATTCCTAATAGCCCTTTTCCCTGACTTAACAACATATTCGTATGATATTGTTTTCTTTCCACCCTCAACGACATACCAATCATAATAATCGCTTCCAGTTTTTACCTTCTCTATTTTTCTATTCTCGTCCTCCATTATGTAATTTCCGTATTTATCCTTAAGATAATTCTGGCAAATAAGTTGAAATGTATAATCGCTTTCTGATTTACCTTCTCCCAACAAACGCAATGCTGTTTGTCTCGGACTTTTAGCATAATATTTTATTTCTCCCTTTTCCCATAGTTTCATTGAAGCACTAAAAGCAACGTCAACTGCTGTTTCAAGGTCTTTCTCTTTGCGGTGCATACCCCAAGCCCCATACAAACCAATCAAGCGGTCTCTTAAACCAAAACAATAGTTTTTTTTCTTTTCTATCTTTTTATCTTCCTCTTGTTTTTTTATCATATCAATTATATCTGATTGCAATTTTATTTTATCATCTTGAACTTTTGAAAGCTTTGCTTCCGTATCATCAATAACAGTAATGGAATTACCATACTTCTTAATTAAATCTGAAAGGTCTTTACGTATTTTATTAAGCTGTCCCCATTCAAGAACAATAACAACGCAAAGAGCCAAGATAATACCAACCAAAACCAAGCTAACCAAAACCTTAACTCTTATTAAAGTCTGGACGGCTTTAATGACGGCTCTTATATCAAACATCAAATCTCCTTTTTGCCGTCCTGTTCCTTAAGGAACTTCGCTATGTCTCCCTTCAACTGCTGAATATATGTTGAGTATTTAATAGCGTTGACTATCGGCTTCCCGCCCTTCCATTCTGAAAGCAAATCCCCAAGATTTTCTCCTTCAAAAATAAATATAATCTTACGACCGCCGACAACTTCCTTGCCTAAAAGTCTGCACTCCCGAGCCATAAAATAAGCCCCTTCGTAAATGCTGTCGGTGCGATACTTCCCCGTTTTTCTTACGTCATCAATTTCTTTATCTTGCATTTAATCCTCCCGTCTATAATGATTTTATTTTTTCTTTTTCAAATCATCTTTTTGTTGCTTATCCCAACCACCAACGACCCTTATCAAGCCAACCAAACCGACGACTACCATACCGACCGAAGCGTATTGGTTAATATTGCTCTCAAACTTTATGTTGCCTTCCTGTTGCCAAAAAGATATTCTTGGCGTGGGTATTTGTGCATCAAGTTTTGCCTTCTCTGCGTCTAAAAATACCTTCTTTTCCTCAATCGTCATATCCTCAAACTTTTTTAACGGAACATCTTTCTCTGCCATATTGTCCTCCTTCTTCTTAAATATTTTATTGAACATTGTCCTTACCCCCTTTTTGAACTTTTTTTATTTCGCATTTCTCGTCTCTATCTGGACAATCCTTACATCTCTTTTTATTCGTCTTAATACCTTTCTTAACGCAAATCGCCTTTTCTTCGGGCATCTCCTTACTCACCCCCTTCTTGAATTTTCATACTCTTAATTTCCTCTGGACTTACATCAGTTAGTTTTAGCTCTTTCGGTTTATCCTGTATTGCGTCCATATCTGCATCTTTTTTCCCTTCAACCACTCCATTATGAACCATAATCATTACAATCTGCTTGATAAATTCCGCATCTGTTATTATATCTCTTTTTGTTTTTTGTTTCTTTATCCAATCATAATCCTCTTGCTGTATCAAAACTTCGTGAAGCGTTATGTAATTCATTTCTCCTCCTTTGCTATTTTATCAAAATAATCCTCTGGCTTCATATCCAATACTTTTTCCGCAAACAATCTTAACCCCTTTTTCAATTCTTCAGTAGGTTTTGTATGAACTATATATTGCTTGCTGTCCTCGTAGGTCAATCCCCATTTTTTTACTAATTCTTTTATCTTGTTTAAATCTGCTCCCAACATTAACGCCTCTAAAACCAAAGTCCAGGCGTCTGCTCTATCATCTGTCTCTATTAACCAAACCTTTTTTACAAAAGGACTACTAAAATATTCATCATCACTATCCACAACAACTGGATTTTTACCGATTAAATCTCCGTTAGTATGTAAATAATAATACCATTTCATTTTATTCTCCTCCCTATTCTAACGTGTAAAAAAGGAAATTTTAAATCCCACCAACACATTACTTTCCCACCAAATAAAAATTTCATTAGTTTTCCTTTGCCATTTCCGACAAAATGTATCCCTCTAAATCCTTTTCCTTTTTCTCAAATTTATCTTTATACAATACCCACAAATCAGCACCCACGATTTTGTTTTTCTTAAGCCACATCAACATATCCTTCCACTTTGGATTACCCCTAAACATCATCATCACGCCTATCGCACCAGGATTGCCATTTGATATTTCTACAACAAGTTCCTTTATTTCGTGTATCTCTCTTGAGTTTTCATTGAAGTCATTAACACCCATTTCCTTGCCTTCCTCAAAGACCCAATTCGGTTCTATGTCTGCCCAAGACCAGCCTTCTTTACCGTCAATATGAATTTTAAAATACGGTTTCTCTGTCGGCATCTCGGGGTGCTTCAACTCCAAAAGCAATTCCTCAATCTTTTTTGCTATAAGTTTTTTCTCCTCTACGCTGAACATTCTACGCCTCCTTTAATGCAAATATTTCTATTTCCAATCTCGGATTTTTCTTATCAATGCTAAAGTCTATAAATCTCGGCAAGCAATCCTTGTCGTCGTGAAATACCCACTTCTTCATACTATCCTCTGTAAGCTTAAGTAAGTTAGAACAATCTCCGTGCCTGCCATTCTCCCAATAGACTATAATATTCATTACAAACTTCGTGCCTTTAGGTATCATCATAAAGTCCTGCTTCTGCATTTCGCTAAAGGCATAAATCCCCATACCCTCTTTCCAGTCTTTTGCTTCCTCTGTTAGCACTCTCCCTGTATAACTCCTACCGTAAGCACTATAACGTGTAGCGTTCTTGTAGCAATGATTAACGCTCTCTGGTAAAGGCATTGACAACTTCAATACATCGCCCATTTACTTAACCACCCACATTATAGGATATTTTTCCTCTTTCTTTTTAATAAGCCACCCTAAAAAATATACGTGAACATTGATATATATGTTTTCTTTACCGCTACTAACCGTTACGTTTATCGTTATTAAATTCATCTGCTCTCCTTTTTAAAGAGGAGGCGGGACTTTTAACCGAACCGCCATCAGCTTTTTCCGAAAAGACAAGACGCAAAGTTCAGCTACGCCCGCTTCTCCCCCGTTTCAACATCAACAACAGCCTTCAAAGAATGAAGTTTGTGATTGCAAACAAAACGAACTTTCTTAATAATCTTAATATTCTTAAGAACATTGTCGTTTAAATGCTTCTTGATTATCCCTTCCAGGTTCTCCTGGCTAATTTCTATTTTTGCGTCCACTTTTTACCTCCTTTTCTTTTGCCACTTTTACAGCTTGCTCTTTTAATATATCGTGCTTATACTTTTTAAAGAACGGACAAATATTTCCCCTGTGTATCGGGCAACCCATCTTGAGCCCATCAAGAACCAAGTCTTCGTCGTTGAACAATGTTCCAGTATAGTTTGGGTTAGACTTCATCTGGTCAACTTCTTTCCTTAAATCACTCCTGCTTAAATCCCTCGCCTTGTCCAACATTTCTTTATAGTTCTTGTCCGTCACAACAGGAGCAATCATATTCAACTTCGTCCAATGAATATCCGCCAGCTCTGCCTGCGGAACCTTGTAGGTCTGGATATACATTCTGTAAATTTTCATTAACGCATAAACCGTGCTTCTATCAAAACCAATCTCGGGCATACCCAAATATTCCTCAAAGGTGTCTGCCATACTTTCATACAGCTTGCCATCAAATATTTTCACAAAGGTTTTCCCAAACTCAATAAAGCTTATAACAACAACACGCTTCAACTCCAAAATATGATTATGGAGTTCGTGCATTTCCTCCGCCCGCTTTTGTTTCTCCGTCTTGTCCAGCTCTTTACCCATCTACGCCTCCTATTTCATATCTGATAAATATTCAATTTTTCCATCACGAACAAAAATATGCAACCCACAACCATTCTCAAATCCATTAACAGTCTTTGGGTGTCCAATGCTCGGGCTTATCGTGACCTCTTTTTTATCGTTTATTGTGACAGTATGTTCCAATCGTAAAGCCATACCGCACCTCGGACAAGCCAAATAATACCAATCTCCCCATTTTTGTATTTCTCCCTTCTTGAGTTCGTCTATTTTAAATACGCCTTCTTTTAATACAACATTTCCAACCATATTCCCCCTATTTTATGATAACAACCCTGCACTCAACTTTATATTCGCAGGAGTGTAAAAAACTCGTAATCTTCTGCGACCGCAACTCAACGAGACCGTCCTGTGCCATTCTCTCAACAACCTCTTTTATTATGTCTTTTTTTACGGTGTCGTAATGTTCAAGTTGAATTGCGTTCACTATTTTAGAGCAACCATAAATCCTTACCCTATCCCTGAAAGCCCACAACAGCACTCTCTTTACAATCCCATTGAAGTATTTTTTCATTTTCACTCCTAATAATCCGTTATTCTTAATATCGGTTTCTCAAAATTAAGCTTAAATATCGCCCCGCCTGCTCCTGCTCTATTCTTAAGTATCCCGACATACATCTGACACACCTTGTCAAGTATAAGCTTCTTCGCTTCGTCCAATCCTTCCACCAAATCATTTCTCCAAAGCCCAAGCACTATATCCCCGCTTTCCTCTACTACCCCACTATCACGTGCCATTCTAATCGTTACAGGCGTGCCACCTGTGCCTCCTTCTCTGTTCAACTGGAGCAAGACTATCAAAGCCACTCTTAATCGCTTTGCGAGGGCTTTAAGCTCCTTTGCGATGATGCTGGTGCTGACATACGGGTCTCCAAGATACTTGTGCTTGATATACCCCATATAATCAATCGCAACAACCTGAACTGGCTGTTTAACCATATTTGTTTGGATAATCAGTTTCTCAATCTGCTCTATCGTTAAGCTGTCTTTATCTATCGTATAAATCTTTCCAAAATCGCTCTGTAAAGTCCTTAATATTGCAGGCAAACCTTCTGACCCATTCAAGAACATTTGCTCAATCTCATACGCTTCCAAACCGCTTGAGATTGAAAGAGAACGCTCAAATATCTGTTCTCCTTGCTGTTCCAATGAAAACAACAAAGCATTAACGTCCTGATGTTTCGTAATATTCTTAAGAAGATTAAGAACAAAAGCCGTCTTTCCTACTCCTGACCTCGCCATCACAAACATCAGTTCTCCAGGGTTAAGTCCCCGTATGTCTTTATCTAATCCCCTGTAACTAAAATGTATCCTAATTTTAGACGAATTCTTAATAAATATTTCATACTTGTCAGACAAATCCAAGATACCATAGATGCCAACAGTATTAACATCGTCTATATTGGTCTTAAAATAATTCTCAATTACTTCGGTTGGCTTACCCCAAATATCAGCCAACTCGTCCATCACTTCCGCTTTGATAATCGGACTGTGTATTGTTTCCAAGAATTTCTTAATCTGCAAAAACTGTTTCTGTTTATCTGTTTCTGCTTCGGCTATCTGACGAACCAAATACGTTTCTACGTGCTTTGTTTTGGTCATAAAATTAAAATCTGAACCATTGTTTATGTAATCGTTAAAGTCCTTACACGCAACATCGCCAGCTAAATCAGGGAACAAAGCAATATGTATTGGATTATTCGGTAAGAACATTCTTAAAAGCTGATAGTTCCGCATTAAGTTTTCTCTGCCCGCTTTATCTATTTTGGGATTATCTGGAACCAACACTATGCTTATTTCATTACTTATCGTTTCGCTTAAAATAGTTACTTGGTCTTTTGTAAATATACTCCCAAGTATCCCGACAGTAGTTTCAAATCCCGCTTGCCACGCTGACATTACGTCAAAATATCCCTCAACAATATACAATCTGTCTTTTATTTTATTCCTAATCGCTGGAAGTCCATAAAGTATTTCCCGCTTCTTAAAGAAATCGTATTTGTCTGAACTTGCGTTCTTATACTTCGGGTCTGCGTCTGGTGCTAAAAATCTCAAACTTCCTCCGACAGTCTTACCGAACTTTTCTTTAATGGGTATATAAATAGCATCTATGTTATTTCCAAAATACCCTATTTCAAAGAACTCTATTGTGCGTTGCTCTATGCCACGCTCTTTTAAATAAGTCATCGCCCTTTCATTAAGCTGGCTCTTTGCGTTCTCTACAATCCTCTTATTCTTTTCCTGTAACTCCTGAACTGCCTTTGCTGTCTTGCTATCTTCCTCGGACAGCTTCACACCAAATTCCTGTGCCAAAGACTTCATTGCATCTGTTTTGCTGTAGTTATGATAACGCTCTACGAAATCAAAAATATCCCCGCCTGCACCACACCCAAAACAATACCACTTATCATCTTGCTCGTCCTTAACATAAAAACTTCTGGTCTTAACGTCTCCGTGAAAAGGACAAAGAGCGTGACCTGTGTTATCAAACTCCATATACTTCTTTAAATAAGTCAGCAAATTTACTTTTTGTTTTATTGCTTGGAATATCATATTCGTCTCCTTATGGTTGTAATGCCCCTATCATAAACGCTTTAAACAATTCCCAAATCTGACCGAGTATCCCGCTTCTCCAAAGTGCCATAATCAAATTTACCCCCAACGCAACAAGACACCCCATTGTTAAATACATTATAGCCATTAGTATCTTTGCGACTATCCCAATATCCTCGTTATTTTTTTGTTTCCTTTTGCGTTTCAATTTACACCTTTCCAAAAGTTTCGTCTTGACACTTCTGGCATAATCCAGAAATTTTAAATTCTTTTTTGCTGGTTTCGTCTCTGAATTTATCTACATCAACCTTCTCCCTGCAAAAAGGGCAAAACCCTTGCTCAATCGCCTTAACCTCTTTCTCAAAACCAGCTTTTTTCATAATATCTTTATTCATTGAGTTTCCTTAAGGCATCTATTATACCTTTGTGTATTGCACCTACTTCTTGGATTTTCTCATTCTCGTCCTCAATGACCCATCTCAAATATTGTTCGTCCAGTTTCAACTCTACGGCTTTCTTAACAAGTTCCTCAACTGTATCAGCTTCGGCTTTTACATCGTATCTTATTCCGCAATCATAACTGACCAAAAGTTTGTATTTCATTTCTTATCCTCTTTCGGTTTCTGCTTTCTTAATCCAGTTTTAAAGTTCTTTCTGCAATATCTGCAATACTTTGGGCTCGGTCGTCCCTTATGAAAATATGTTTTCTTTCCACACTTCTTATTCCTACAGGTCATATATCTCATTGCTTCTCCTTTGCCTTGAGAATTTTTCTTTCCTCCATTAACCAATCTAAAAAATTACAAATATCAGTAAGGCAGGTTTTCTCAAATATAGTGCCTGCTTCAGGGAAAAAAGAATATTTTCTAAACTTTGAAAACCATTTAATCACACCCAATCTTTCTCTGTTGCCAGTATAAACATCTGCTTTTGTTACTACCTGATAAACTTTAGTTTTAGACTTCCACTCAATAAATTCAAACTCTATCCACTTCCCCTTTGGTGGTATATCGCTCATCTATTCCTCCAACACCTTCAACATTTTGTCACACTTCTCTTTCGTGATTTCCGTGTCAGTAAAGTGGCAACACGAACCAGGAGCGTGAGCCACCAAGCACTCCCTACCCTGATTTCTTGTGTTTACTGCATAATACTTGTCACAAATCGGACAATGTATCACAATCAACAATGCTTCCTCTTTCTTTGGTATTATCATATTAGCTCCCCTTTAACAATCTCTTGCTCAACTCTCTGCGGGTTATCAAATTACCAATAGCCATCTTTCTCGCCTTGTCACTCTTTTTACCAAAAACTACCGTAAAAACTTCCAGCTCTGGATACTTTTCCATAAGTTTTGTATTGAACTTTCTTATGGTCTCTGATATTACGCATAGTTCATTTTGGCTTATCATTTTTTATCGCCTCTTGTTCTTGCTTCTGCTTAAGCCCAAGAGAAGCCTTGTAAGCCTTCCCTTTCTTAAGTTTGAATTTTGAATACTGTCTGCGTGTCGGCTCTACCTTGCCTGCCTGACAACACTCGTTAAAGAATTTATCTGCCTGTGCCAGCTCCCTATAAGTCTGTCTCCTAAAGGTTTCTTTTTTTTCGGTTTCCTTCATTTCCCCTCCCACTTAATAGCCTTACCACATCTCGGACATACCTCATTTTTCCTTGCCGTCATAATAGGAACTTTTATGTCTTGACCAGTCAACCTACTGGTAATAACAGCAGTTTTTCCAGAATAAATATTCGTCCACAATTTATGCCCGAGTAAAAAACAAATTATATCTTTCAGCATATCTCCCCCTTAAGTCTATCCAGATAGACATTAAGTTACTGTCCGCCATTGACCGTCAACCAATACCTGCTCCTTTCCATCAACTACCCTTATTTCCCCTTCCTTCACAATATTATTTCTCTTTTCATCTGCTTCCTCTTTAAACTCCTCGCCCTTCTGAAACCAATTCTTAATCTGTGCTCTCGGGTGACTTACCAAATGCCCTTTATTATCTATCTTAAGCGGACTACCCATTAAGTAATATTTCCATTTATCAAGCTGTTTAAATAGGTTTAAGGTTGGGTGGTCTGCTTTTAGACCTTCAAGCATTGGGACATCTATTTCCTCGTCATAAGGATAGTTACTTACTCCCTGCAATAAAGTGAGCTCTCTAATAAGTGGTTGCCTTCTTTCTTCTGTTATTGTAGGTTTAATATCATCTGTGGTAATGACGGTATCGTTGCCTTTACTTACCTTCTCTTTACTTAACTTAACTTTACTTAACTTAACTTTAGCTGGAGTGCTCTCCGACTGGTCTCCTACTACTCCCCCACTACTCCCCGATTGTGTAGAGTTTTCCTTACCTAAATCAATATTTATCAGAGGTATATCTGTGTCTCCACTACTCCTCCCCGACTGCTCCCCGACTGGTAGCTTACCACTCGCCAACTCCTCTCCGACTATTACCCTACTCTTATCAGTATAGTTGGGGTATTTCTGCTTTGATGGCTTCTCTATGCGTTGGTGTTTGTGAAAGTTTTTGACATAGATGTAATTCCTATTGTCACTTTCGCTTATAAACACAATATACTTTTTCGCATCAGAGAGCTCTTTAATCAAAGCCACAACATTTACCGTTTCGTAGGGAAATAGCTGTGCCTTAATCCATTCTGGTCTATAGGGGAAGGTGTGAGCGTGGTCATCAGCTATACACCAACTACCGATATAAAGCAGTCTGGCGTAAGGAGATAGTTTAGCGATGCCCTCGTCAAGCCAAAACTCGGGGTCTATCATTCTCCTTCGTGCCATTTTAATCCCCCCTTATTCTGTAAGTTGATAGGTTTTGCAAGTTACGCAACCCCACCCCTTTACAAAGCCGTAAGGCTTTCCAGTTTTTGGATTTGTTTTATTTATTACCCCATCTTTCTTAATCATAGGTTGTTTGCACTTTGGACAAATAGGTATTGTGGGTTTCGGTGGCAACTGTTCCTGTGGTTTATCAAGGTCGTCCAAAGATATTTCTGTCTGTTGGGAAGCTGGTTTCTGTGCTGGCGGTGGCGTTTTATTCTGTGCCGTTTGTGCTGGCGGTGGCGTTCTTGGTGCTGAAGCAGGTATTTCTGGTTCTTGTTCTGCGTCTGCGGGAAGGTGCTCTGTTTCGGTTTGCTCGGCTTCTTCCTCGCCGTTAGGGAACAAGTCCTCTGGTCTCTCATCAGCTTTAGGAAGCAATCCTACGTCTCCTGGCTGTTGTTTTTTTTGTCTCTCCAGCAAAGAAATCATACTTTCATTCAGCTTCAAATTAAGAACATATATGATTTTTTTTGCTCCTGCGACTTGTGCTTCCTGCGGTTGAATGACAAGGCTTAAAGGAACGCCTGATACTTTTCCGCAGAGAGCTTTAACCATTGAGATTGACGAGTTGATATTCACTATGGAGTTGTAGCTTGACGTGTCTATTTGCCAGACACCTACACCTTTTACTTCTGGCAATAAGAACTGGAGATTGGCAACCATACGGCAGGTTTTCTTTACATTCTTTTCAGGGTCGCCGTGCAAATGAACACACGGGCATTTTTTCTCAACCATTTCCCCGCCCTGCTGAACTTCCATTGCAGTATCTCCGTCTCCCTTGCAAAGAAGTCCTTTGGTCTGACCATATCTTTTATACCATTGCTGAAAGAACTGTGCTTCGTCCTCTGTTGGAAACATCACGTTCAAAGCTTTTGGTTGCTCCCCAAAAACTTTTTTAAACGCTTCTACCATATTCGCAGGGGTGTTTCCGTCCTCTGCTACTACAAAATAGTCAACAGCTTTCGGGTAAGTTACCCCCGACTTCTGCGACAATGCCTTGATGCCGAGATGTATTTTGCCCAATCTCGGCAGTCTCCTTCTCTCACTTACTCCTTTTATTGGCATAGCTTTTCCCCTCCTTTTTTGATTTTGTTGCTTTTAATGCTATAACTATTTTTTCGTATGTTTCTTTTTGCTTTCTTGTCATTTGTCTCTTATCATTGCCATAGTAAATAGAAAAAGAACCATCTTCGTAATCTATTATTTCTGGCATACGTTCTCCTTTAAAGATTTATTCATTGTAATATTTGTCTTGTTCAGCATCTTGCCAACCCAATATATTTACATAGTAAAATTTTTCTATTCTATCTACAACTTTTTCTCCTGCAACATACGACCAGATTATAGGTTGAACTAATATTCCAGATAAAAACGCTATGATTAGGATTGAAATATAGATGATTATTAAGCAGAGAAATGTTTTTCCGATTTGTTTGATTATTGATTTCATTTCGTTCTCCTTGCTTTTTTATTGTATGGTCTTTTGAGTTTTTGTCCGTAATATGGACAGAATTTTAGAAATAGAACAAAAACAAAACATTTAAGATTGATATAATGAACTGCGATGAATGAGCGGAAGTTTTTAGACCATTGTATTCTTTTGAGTTTGATGTCTCGGATAAATTCTTTGCAACAGTAATTCATAAGTCCCCGTTTAGTAGTTAATTTTATTTAATCCTTACCTTACCGAACCTTACTTCACTCTGCATAACAAAACCCGACTTTGCAATACCGTAACGCACTTCACCTCACATCACAATACCAAACCGCACCTGACCTAACCTGACCTGACTTTGCTTCACAATACAACGCATAACCTTAAAATTTTTTATTAGTTCAATCCTTACCTTGCCAAACAATACATCACTTCACTTTACACGACACCACTCTACATCACATTATCTTAAGATTTAATTAGTTTGAATTGCGTTACTATGAATTTTCCAAAGCAACCCTTTTTATTGGGTCTCCAATCGCCTATACCTTGATATTTCCCTGCCCTATCCAACGCTTCTTTTAATACTTCCTCTGGTATTTCCTCGTCGCAAGAAATATTAAAGCTTAATTCCCATTCTTTAAACATAGGTCGGTATGTCATCATTCTCCCTTTTGTTACGGGATTAACCGCCAATATTTTATAAATTTCATATTTTTGATTTTTGTGTATTATCGCATCAGGGCTGACCTGAACCATTGACCCCATCATACTTGAATAAGTTTTCTTACCCCTGCCTTTTATTTTTAAATCCGCACCCGCTCTTATCAGCGATTGCCAAATATGAGTTGACGGCTGATATATTTTTCCGTCTATGCTATACAATTTTTCTAAAGCTTTTTTCTCCTCATCGGAATTTGGATTTATTATTTTGAGTTTGCTGTCAAATCCGTATTCTGGCGGTTTGTTTTGCAGTAATGCAGTCACTCCTTTTATCGTTACATCGTAATCTCTCATCTCCTTATCCTCCTTGTTATGGTTTTAGTAATTTACTTTTATTTTTCCACCTTCACAAAATTTCCAAAATCCGCACGACTTTTCCGAACAAAGATAATTATGCGGGTTCGGATAAAATATTCCCGCTTCAATAGCCCTTACAACTTGAACTAATGTAACTTTAAATGCTTCAATATGGGCTTCTGTTCTGGTAGTAGGATATTGCGGATATTGCGGTTTCTTGGTGCGAACTAAATAATCCATACGCAATCCTTTTGGTAGCTCTTTGTATTTTTCTTTGTAAGCCATTGAATACATTGTGAGCTGTCCATCTTTATTGATTGTATCCTGCGTAGGGCTTTTCTTTGAAGTCTTGTGGTCAATAATAAAATCCTTGTCGTCTATCAAGTCTATTCTCCCAACAATCGGTTTGCTTATTCCAGGAATGATTAAATTATCGGGAAACGGTTCCTCAACGACTAAAGGTTGAATTGTCGGTGCTACAAGTTCGTGGTAATTTGTGATGAGTTTTATGCCCTCATCAAGCATACTGTCTTTTGTTTCGTCCTCTGCGAATTCCATACCAACATTTTTCTTAAGGTTTAAATCCCATTGATTTGCCCAAGCTCCCTGCACTTTAGAAAGCTCTACGTCTTGATGGCTCTCAATTTTCTGCTTAAAATTGTATTCAAGTGCTTCGTGAGTTGTGCTACCGAAAACCAATGCGGAAGGCGGTGGTATTTTATACCCCAATATATACCTGAAAAGATATTGGTATGCACATCGGATAAAAGTATTTATTTGGGAGAAGCTGTAGTGGTCTCTTGCTTCAAACAAGTCGTCTAAACTTAACTCCTCGTCTGCCATATTTAATTCTCCTTCTGGTTATAAATTGTAGTGTTCATTCTATACTTTTTGTTTTTTATTGTCAAGCTTTTTTCTTGGCAACTTTTTGTTCTGCTTCATAGACCTTGAGATAAGTTTCCAATGCCATTCCTACAAGCTTTGACATTGAGACGCCCTTCTCCTCTTTAATCGCTTCAAGCTTCTCCAACACGGGCAATGTATCCTCGTTGAAGTATATCGTGAGCGTTCCCCCTTTTTGAATTGCCATAATCAACACCCCCTTTCTTATACTATAATTTCATATAATAGATTATAACACAATATCTTACGTTTGTCAAGAGAATAATTCAAGCTGTGTTGCGTTTGGTTTTGGCTTGAAAATGCTTATAAAATCAGCGTATTCCAAGATGTCCCTGTAAGCAATAGAGTAATGAGTTTTTTTGCAAACATACTGGATTGCTCCTTGCCAGTTGTAAACAGGTTCTCCTTCCTTGTGTATCTTAACCGCAGGGTTTACTCCATAAACAAAGTCGCTCATCTTTATCCACCCTGCTATCCAAAGCTGTTCGGGGTGTCTATCATCATTAACCTTAAGATGAGTAAAAAGAATAATATCTATAGTGATTTTTTTCTTTTCATAGGTTATAGCATCATAGTTATTTTCCATTGTGGCGGAAGGTGGATTTTTCCACGTATTGTTTTTAACATCAATATTCCTTCCATTTATTGATAAATCCACTTTAGACCGCTTTTCATACATTCTCCCCACTTTTAACTTTTCGTTCTTTTCTATGTAGTCTGCAACAAGCTTTTGAGCCAACCAACCGTTAATACCGTCTTTTCTGGCGTTTTCATCGTGCCATTTATAATCTGTTGCCTTCTGCATAATCTCTGTAGCCTCTTTAATGGCTTCTGGTGTTATGTCTATCTTAACATAATGCCTATGTTTTTTTGGCGTATCTATTTCCTTTTCTGCTGATACGTCGTTCAACTTTTCGTCCATATCCTTCCCTCCACTCATAGAACTTCCTTTCCAGATGGAATTGAAGCCACGATAAGAAACCGATTATTAAGAATATTGCGAGTAATGCGAAACTTCCTAAAATAAACCAACCAAGAACTTTCAATACTATCATTGCGTTACCTCCTTCAAGGTTTCATCAATCAGTCGTTTTAGGGTCTCCAAGTCCTTAATGCTTCCCAATTTCGCAACCACCTCTTTATCATCAGGAAATATAATAGATAAAGTAAAGGTGCTTAAGGAAACTGTGTTATACAAAATCTTAAAAATAGTCCTGACTTTCCTGACGGAAACCTTTGTGAATAGTTTTTCGCTCATTTTGGGGTCTCCTTTTCGCTGTCTAATTTACTTTGCCAAACAGCAACTCCATCGTGAACAATTTTTCTATGACAGTTACCATCTGGACAAACAAAGAATTTACCTCTATCCATATAACCATCAGTAATGTCCATTTGCACAGCTCCCTTTTTTCCACACACAATACATATATTATCATCTTTTTTGCTCATTGACTTTCTCCTCGTGGCTCTCTATTATAGTGCCTGCTATTTGGAGCCCATCAGTCGTTACATCAACGCTGGCTATTTCTACTTTGTCTATTACAGTTATAACAGTTTGTTTTGGCAATACTAAAGTAACAGAGGAAAACTTTAAAAGACATTGATACAAATTCCATTGTATCTTTTCACAACATTTATCGCATATTATTCCGATTACACTATCCCCTACTTCTTGGTTTCTTTTGCATATCTTGCACTTTATTAACATCTTTCCTCCTACTCCTTTTTTAATAGTTTCACAATTTGTTCTAATTGTTCTACATACATCTTACTGCCATTGTTCATTATCTTTTGTTTATCTGCACCCTCATTGAACCCATTTGCTTTACCAACATAAGCCTTGCGTTCTCCTGTGGGGTTCTCAATCACAACTATTCCGATTGTTTCCAGTCCACTAAACCAAAATGTATCTATTATCATACAACACCTCCCTTACTTCTTTTTCGTTTTTATTTTCTTTACAAACTTGCAAAGAATGGTTCTTACACTTATCGTGTCTCCCTTAAAACCTCTATCAACATTTGCTATGCTAATGAAATTTGCCTTGCCTTCAACAATCTTAACGTCAACAAATTCATCTTTGCTTGTATCAACATTGCCAAGTAACTTTGCTGTGAACTTACCCTTTCTGCTATCGTTTATTTTCCACACCTCGCCCTTTTTTAGTTTCATCTGTCCCTCCTTCTATCTTAAAATTTTTTACATTCATCTTAAAATAATAATGACCGCCAACATAGGTTTTACGCCAGAACAAAGCAACAAACAAAGGATTTTTCCAAAGAGCACGAATAACATCTTCGTTCCCGCTCCACCCGCCTGTATGAAGTTCAAGCCAGAATACGTTCTTTTTGCCTTTGAGTTTAAATCCCCACTCTGGCGTCCACCAATGATTTTCTATGTAATCAACAAGCTCCATAACGCCCTGTGTCATTATATCCCAATCAACTATTATTTGGAGCTGTTTCTCTGTCGGATACTCGTTCCCTATCATTGTGTTTCCTCCCACTTTCTTTATCCTTTTCTCTGTCTTTTTCTTTGTATTCATTACTTCTTAACTTACCATCATAGCCGAGATACATTCCTTCGGGTGCAAATAAAGGATTTTTGTCGGTTGCAGAATGTTTAAGCTTATCTGTAATATGCAAGTATCTTTGCGTTGTAATCAACGAACTATGTCCTGCCTGTTCCTTTATTTCCATCAGATTTGCTCCGTGCGTAAGTTCAAGCGTGAAGCACGTATGTCGTAACGTATGAACGGACAGTCTTTTCTTTTTCCTTTTTTTAAGATTTGCCAAGTCAAGATAATGGCTAACCATACGTTGAACAGCTTGCGAATTCATCGGTTTCTTATATTGCGTAAGAAAAATATGTTCGTCCACTATACTGCTTTTATAGCTTGGCTCTTTTCTAAATTCCGCTATGTATTCTCGTATCATTTTAGCAAGCTCTGATTGAACTTTGAGCACTCTCTCCTTATTGCCTTTGCCTAATACATATAGAACGTCCACACCTTGCTGTGTAGTAAAATCTTTTATTTTTAAATTCACTATTTCGCTTACCCTTAACCCGCACCCAAGTAGAATATTTACCATAACCCAATCTCTTGTTTTTGCTTCTGGTTTCAACATTTTCCATTGCTCAACTACCCTTAAGAGTTCTTTTGCTTCATTCATACTTAATACAGCGGGTTCCTCCTCTTGTTGTTTTGGTAACGCAAGAAACTCCGCAGGATTAGTTCCCAAATATTTCATTCTGTAGCAGAATGTCATAAAGGACTTTATGACATTAAGCTTTGTCCTCTGTGATGAAATTTTATGTCTTGATATTGCCAACATTGCCTTAAACGTTACGAGGTCATCAAAAACAATAGAGCCAATGTCTTTGTTGCCAATATAATTTAAAAACAGTTTTATCTGGCTGACATAATATTTCTTTGTTGTGCCAGAGTTTAAATTCGCAATAAACTGATTGATTATGATGTCGTTTGTGTTCACAGTTCCTTCCCTTTTATTATTTTGTATAGGTCTCCAAACCCTATGTCTCCGCCCAAATCTACTAACATTTCCGCTTCGTGGAGTATCCTTGCGTGCTCATATTCTTTGCAGAGAGCTTCAAGCTCACAAGCAAATTCCTTAATACTATCCCAAGATAAGCCAGACTTAACAACCAATTTTGCTCTTTCTGTCGCAAATTCCTCTTTAGTCATCAGTATCTCCATATTTCAGAATATTTTTTACATACCCAACAGTAAAATTGTTTTAAACACGCTACATAAAATATATTATCGCTATCACAATAAGGACAAATCACTTTACCATCTTTAACCTTAACGTCACTCATTTCTTTCCCTTTAAGCAAGTGGAACATTTCAGAACACCAATCTTGTTTTGTCTCATACCACCAGCCATTGTCATTGTTTTAGGATATTTACCACACCAGTATCCATCACAATAGACTATATGGGGACATTCATTTTTTAGCGATAAGCACCACCCCTTTTGATGCTTTCCACAGTATTTTCCTTTTGGTATTGTTTTAATAATTATTCTCCTTACGAAACTCTTTTTGTTCTTTTAAAGCTTCGTCCCACTTAAATAATTTTTCCCATTTCTCTGTGCCGACGTGATAAAGAAAAATATTAAGAACAGCCGTGTCAATATCCTCGCTTTTTGTTTCTGGAAACGAAATAATGGTTTTACGTGCTTTATAGAAAGCATTTAAGGTCGGGTCATATTTATAATCTGTGTCTGACCTTCCCATCAATTTTTCCATCTGCGGACGATTAAGAACCGACATTCTAATCTGTCCTTGCATTTCCGTTTCAGCCCAACATTCAACATCTTTAAATCCGTATTTTTTGTGAATAAGCCTGCGAAGCGGAACTATGTATTCAGACCACTCCATTTGTCCAGTCGGATACCAGATGTCAATATAAGCGAAATCAAATTTTGCCTTCCCGCTCGCAAGATATTTGAACAGGTCTGCGTGAACTACTTTAATGTTTTTTGGAAGATAAGGAGCCACAAGCTTAATAACCTTCTCGTCTATTTCAACTACAGTAATTGATTTCACTTTTTTATTCTTTCCGTTTATCATATCTTTTGCGATTACGCTCGGGTAATACCCAAGACCGAGACCGCCAACAAGAATATCTCCGTGTGCTTTCTCAACGGCTTGGCTCATCATAAAAGTTTCCTGTGGACTGTCTGTCATCAGTATCCCGTGACCTTGTTTGCAGAGTTTATGTATTATTCTTTCTCTCGGCAAGTTTACCTTACAGGAAGGAATTCCATAAAATAAAGAGTTACGGAGACTAACTACCGTAACCTCTGCTCCCCTCTTTAAAACATCGTGTTTGATTTCATACTTCCCAATTTTCTTCTCTGGAATATCCAATGGTGAGTAGAGCAATTTCTCATTCACTTCCACTTCGTATTTTGTTTTCATTCTCATTCTCCTTTTGGGTTCTGTGTTCTTTACTTGTAGTATAACATAAGATATGTATTTTGTCAAGTATTATTTTTAGAAAGGGGGGAGCAAGTTTTAGCCTGCTCCCCAAATATAGGTGGGTTGGGTTGGATAGCCCATCGGGAGGTGGATTAGTCCCCCCGTTAAAATTTTATACTTAAACCAACTGCTGGGTTGAAGACTGGCTTAAAACCAAACAAGTCGTTGTATTTAGTCATCATATAAGCCCCAACATCTATCTTTATATTACCTTGTTCCAGAATATTCTTTGCTACTCCAAGACCAATCTTATCGTTTGTAAAACCGCTGTCAAGATAAAAACCGTTAGTAATATCGGTTATTTTCTTATACACGGCTCCTTGAACTCCGTCCTTATCTACGAGAATTCCTGCTCTTGCGTCGGATAAGGTCTCTACTACTGCTTTAACGACGCCTCCTACACTTGTAAAGTCAGGGAGCCCCGTTATTTTGGGTCAGGGTCAGCCTTACCTCCTCCAGTTCCCCCTGCGGGTTCATCAGCTTTATCTTTCGCAAGTGCCGTAGCCGAACTTATAGCTTCAGAACCCTTTGTATATATGAGGTTTACCGCAGATGCGATATTTTTGGCTTGCGTGACATCGTTGTCGGTTACAACCCACCAGCCTGCTCTTTTCATAAACTCACGGAATTTCTGTGCAAACAGATTGATTTTATCATCTGTTTTAACCGTGTTTCCTTTTTCAGCGTCCACTCTGGCAAACTCCTCAACTGCCCTGAACGCCACTTCTGCCCACTTCTGGACAGCTCTGTTCTTGAGGTATTTCACACCCCCAACCAGAGAAATGATGAATATAACTATCTTTTGCACAAGTTCGTTGTTCAAAAGATTTACTACGGTATTCATATCCATAGCTCTACCCCTCCTTTTTTAATTTGCTTTGGGCAAATACCCAAAAGCATTGTTTTTTATCGCAATTCCTAATTCTTAATATTCCTAATAGCATTTTCTCAACTCTCCTAATGTTGACCTATTCCTAATTTTATTCCTAATTTTCCTAATATTCCTAATATTATTGCAACTTGTAATGCCATAAATCAATCACCCTATTTAACCACCCCAGAAGGTTATCTTCTATTTTCATAATCGTTGGGTCTTTAGCTCTTGCCTGTCTATTGTTGTTGCATATCTCTGCATATCTTGCCATACGTCTTAACAAAATATCTTTTGCAATAAAATTTGAACCCAGTTCCGCTAACCACTTTTGAACCTGGGGAACTCCATTATTAACTGCACTATCAAAGATTGCAAGAGCAAGATTGTCTTCGTATTGGTCGCACTTCATTGGAACCCAATAATTTTTATAGTAAATATCCTTTGCTACTACCTTTGCATCATCAGCCGACATCTTATCCATTAACGCTACTTCGGTGGGATAATAAAGAGAAGCAATGCCCCAGATTGTTAATTTGCCAGGGTCATTTTTGCTGTTGCTTTTATAACCTTCGTGTTCAAAAACAAACGGTAAACATTTATTAAACTTCTCCATTTTGTCCCTCCTTACTATCAGGTTTTGAACCGCAGTTGGTAAACTTGATTTCTTAATATTATTAAGAAAATTAAGAATTAACTCAAACAGTTTTTTCAGCATCGTTACTCTCCCCAGAAGATTTCTGTTTGTTCAGCTCTTTCAAATAATCAGCTCCCGTAATAGTAATAATTTTGGTTTCTATTTTCAGATTTTCAAAAGTCCTTATTAAGATTAACGAAAGAACGATGATGGTGAAATACAAATCCGAAAATGTTGGTTGAAAATATTTAAGCACTATCATTAGAATACAGATGACAAATTTTCCTCCAAGCATCATTTTGGATACCCTGTCTTTGGTGACTTGGCTTAATGTCATTTTATTCATTAGTTGATTAACAAATTTAGGTGCTTCCATCTTTTTCGTCCTCCTTTATTAACTCTGTTGTAACATTCCAATATCCGCACTTTGAACAACTATAAGCATAATTGATATAAAGTCCACCTTTACCCCAGAACTCTTTATCAAGATGCTCCTGATTACATTTTGGGCATAATTTGTTTGTCTTTTCTTTCACTTTTTATCTGTATTTTAAAATGATTTTTTTGCAAAGTTTCAAATAATTGTTGTGTCTGCCTTTTAGCCTCATATATATTGTTGTTATTTTTATGTCGTTTTTTGCAAAAAATTAGCTCACCAATTACAATCAATAGAGCAAGTATTAAAATTACGATAATAGAGCAAACCATTTTAGTTGCTATCCTCCCTGCTCACATCAATTTTATCTTTAATAACTGCAAGCGTTTTGGATATTTCGCCAAGAACGTCTGTCATTTCTTTCATTCGCATTTCGTATCTCCATAACAAATAAATTGCAACGGCTATAGGAAAACCAACCTGTTGAATTATCGTTACCCACTCATTCATATATAAATTCTCCTTTTCTTAAGATACTGGGATATACTCACAAAACAATACTGAACCAACTGAAGGAGCAACCAGTATCGTTATTTGTGTTCCTGAAACAATGTATTCTGTTGCAGGAACCAACCTCAACCCGTCCCTATACAGTTTAATTTTATTGTTTTGTGGTGCAAAAGATATTGTAAATATTTGATTTCCACCACCTACAGCTCCCCCTGGTGTTTCCTGAACTTCAGCAAGACTTCCGTCTGCGTTTAACGAATTGTTCAATCTTGCCCACAGAGAAGTTCTGTTTCCTCTTGCCGTCACTACTTCGTCCAGGTCAATAATAAATACTCTTTGGTCGGTTATGTTAGCCTGGATAATGGTAATCACGGCTTCACCAACAAAAACATCTGCTAATTTGAAATTATCGCTGTCAACAGACGGAACAGCAGGAGTATGGTTTGCTATTCCTTTTTTTACGCTAATTAAAGAAGTGATATAGTTTACCTGAACTATATCGTATCTCGGAAGATAATACCTATAATCAACAAGCACAGCATCGGGAACATTAACAGTATCTATTCTTGTAATTTGTCCTGTTGCTGTAGTTATATTTATTTGCAATGCTGTCCCTGGATTATCGTAATCAACAGTATAATGAACTGTGCCAGTTACATCTGTTACATCAATACCGCTTCCCCTTACTTGATGAGGCGGGGTGCTATCTTCCTGTAGTTGTTGTGTATCACTTCCAGAAAAGTTAATCGGCTCATCAACAATATCCACAAAGGAAGCAACATCAATCGCTAAAGTATTTGCAGTTATAAAGTTTGCAAGGTATCCATCTACTAAAAGACGACCGTCGGCTACAACCACACTCATATCTTGTGGAGTATTTTCCGTTACGTTCAATTCCCCGAGAAATCCTTTAAACACACCGTCAGAATGAAGTAAGTCTGTGCCCGCAGATATTGGAGCATTTGCTTTCATAAATTGGTCAACACGAGGAATATTGATTATTGTGTTGGGGCTTATTACACCAGGAGTAATTGTTGTCACTCCTGCACCCACATATATAGTAGCGAGTTTCATATAGCCAGATGGAGTAGCGGGTTCTGCTGGAGTAGAAGAAGGCGTTCCGTGAACAACAGCTATTGTGTAATATCTTTCTATTCTGGTCTTAACAACCTGGTCATATTCAGTCGGAGGAATTGTTGTTGGATTTATAAAATGTTTCGTTTGAGAAGAACCTTCTTTATAGGCAAAATTTATACAGACAATATCTTTTCTTGGGTCTGTTGGGTGAGACGTCTGTCCGTTACCCCAAATATTCGCATCTTGGTCTTCTACGCCAGTCAAAATATTAAGAGTTGCTTCATTTGCTATCGTAAAGAATTTGCCGTCAAGTGCAACAAAATCTCCAACTTGTAATTTACAGAGACCGCTAACGGGATTGGTTGCTACAACATTTCCTCCGTTAATCCTGTAATTGCTTCCGTATATCAACCGCTTTACCAAGTCAAAAGATGTATCCTCTGGTAAATCCGATAGTGCCTGCATTGTCTCCTGGTCTGCTTGCATTAAGTCTGTTATTTTTACTTTGCCCATAAAATCCTCCTATTCTATTATTTGAACGCTGTATCGGACACCAGCACATTTCATATCATTGATTGCATCAAGAATTCTTTGTAACTGTGTCCCTTGTCTTATCTTTACTAAAACATTAAAAAAGAACGGCTGTTCTCCTGCCGAACTTACTATTATATCTGCTTTTGTTTCCCACCCTATTGCACCGATAAATCCTATGTAACTGTGTCCAACAAACATAGAACTTAATCCAGAGCCTTCTCTTAATTGAACATAAATCACGCCATCTACAAGTTGAATAGCTTGTTCAATACTGCTCTTAATAGTTTTTGGCTGGATAACTGTATTTAGCAATCTCTTTGACATTTGTGCATCAGTTTCATTTTCATATCTCTTTGTTCCAAACCAGCTTCCCCAAGCATCAAGAAATTCTGCTTCTGCTGTGTTAATATTAAATTGTTTAATTGCAGAAGCGTAATCAATAAGACCAAGAGCCGTTAAAGCTCTCGCAAGAGAGTAATAAAGAGCATAAGATATTGTTGGGTAAGCTCTTGAAAATCTTCTCGTTATATTATTAAATAACGAAAATAATATTGGCATAGTTGCATCTTGTCCAGCTATTGTATATTTATCTGGATACTTTGCATAACCAGCATAGTAAATTACACCTTTACCAATATATGTATCTTCCACTATTTCATCTACGGTATCAGCTATTATAGTGCCATCGTTTTCATCTAAAGGATAAGAACCGAGTTTTTTAATAATTCTTGTTTCAATAAAATCAGGGTCAATCGGGTTTGTCCAAAGTATAGTGACCTTGCCTTCGTTGACGTGTTGTCTGACCTCAAAATTAGTGATTGCAGGATATTGAATAACGGTAATAAGTATATCTCCATTTACAATTTTAATATTTGTGCAAATAATTTCTATGTCTGCCTGGATAGACACGTCTTGTAAATTTCTTAAATGGAAGTAGTTAAATAATGTTGTGAACGCTATAGTTGTTTCCGCACTTCCAAGAATACCGACATCAGCTTGGTCATACGGAGTAGCAGGTGTATAATCTGTTCCAAGCTGTTGATAAACTTCATCTTCCGCAGATTTATAAAGAAATAACACTTTGCCGTTCAACCATTTTATCCTCAAAACAATATTGTTATCATCGGGGAATAATCCAGCAAATAATTGTGAAAGCGTTCCACTTACACACTCATAAGCACTTATTTTGTTTACGCCTGCAATCCTTTCTTTTGCAAAAAAGATGTAATCGCTTGCTCCGATTTGCATAAATACACCAGCTAATTGTCCGTCGGCGGTTGGAGTAAATGTGTTGATTAAGATTTCCACAGCGAAATACTGGCTTTCGTTTGATTGAATAATATAAGGAACATTGTTAAGATTTGCACCAATAGACGAAGTTGCCCCTACATTTAATTTGAAATTACCTGGAGCATCTATAAGACTATAACTGCAATCTGCTATAGTATCATTATGCCAAATCCACTTGGTATCTAATATACTGCTTGTAAATTCGTCATCTCTTGGTGTCGGCATTTACTACTCCTTAATTAACTATTATTGTTCCAGCTCTTAAAACTTCATCGGAAGATGTAATGTAATTTTCCGTCGGAGAATTTATTATTACTTCCCAAATATTTGTATCTAAATTTTCAATATATTGAACCAGTTCTGACAAAATCAAATCTCTATCTAATGTAAATTCCGTTAGCCAGTCAGATATGCTTTGCTTGACCGTATCTTTAATTACTGTAATATTTGCATCTGGAGCAATAGTTAAAGTTATAGTAATGTTTAAATTCGTAACAACAGGTGGCTTAACTACAACTTTAATACCGCTTGCTCTGTAATTTTCAATAGCTTGCGTTATTTCGCTAATTAAAGCAGGCGAAGCTGTCATTGTGCTGTCATAAGCAATAATGTAAATAATCCCCTGGAATGGGGGTAATGTAATCATAAATATTTTTGGAACCTGCGATATTCCTGCCGAAGTCACCCGTAACCTTATCCAGAACTTTTTTACTCCGTTAATTATTGTCATCTTCCAGTCAGTTGGCATAGTAAATGATACAATCCCGTCATTTGCAAGAAAGTTTGTATCATCTGTTGTTGCTAAAGATTGCCAAGCGGAACCATCAAAATACTCCCAAACTAATGCACTACCAACACGCACTACGGACATATCAAATCTTATAGCGTCAAAATGACTATCTGCACCGATATACATACTGTCATCAATATTTGCAGGAACAGACAAAGCATAAAACGGAATACCTGTTGGCATATTTGCTTCAAAACTGTTATCAGTATAAATATCTGTGCTGTCATCATAAGCAAAGCACGAGCAATTCGGAGTTTCAACAGCTATCGCATCAATAACATCTGGGACTGTTTTTGCTCCATATTCAAGAGCTGGTAGCGTTGCTCTTGAAAGATTGTCAATATAATTCTGAAATCTTGTTTTTCTTGCATCTTCCGTCTCCTCATCTCTACCAGTAGAAAACTTATTAGAATTAGTTACATTTTCTATTCCAGCGGGAGCTGATGTCATAATTATTATTTTATTTGCTTCAACATTGCCTACTGCTCCTTCTACTTCGCATATTACTTCCACATCAACAAAAGTATCTCCAGTCAGTAATGTTGCATCTTCAAGAGTATGGTAGCTAACCGATGATTGTAAATCTGTAGCTTCTGTTATCACAGTAGTTCCAGCAGGAATTGGATAATCAACGCCAGCAGGAGTTGAACGGGAAAATCTTACTATACCTGTAGCTTGTTTTGCTGGCAACAGCGGAAAGTTAAAGGAATTAAAAATAGCGTCCTTTATTCCATCATTGATACCTATATAGAGCTGATAATAAACTTGCTCTATTTCTATTGCAACAGCTTCAAATATCGTTCTTATTTTTGAACCGACATTAAAGTCTGTTACTTTCTGACTAACGCCAGAGAAATAATTTATAATAGATGCGGTAATAGTTTGGAAATGTTTGACCCCAAAGCTCATAATGTCCTCCTGTATTTTTTACCATATTTTTTGTGCCACTTGCCGTGACAATCGGAACAATGAGTTATGCCGTTTTTAATATTCCAAAATGGTTCATAAATCATAGCACCATCATACAGCGACAATAATGGCAGGTTAAATAAAACTTCATCAAGTAATTGAGAAAAAGATTTTTCTGAATGATGAGCCGTCAAATATCCTCCTTTTTTACCGCATATTTGACAAGTAAATTCATCTCTTATAAATATTTTTTGTCTCCATTCCGAATACTTCGCAGAACTTCTTATTCTGTTGGTATCAGGAGTTCTTCCATCTTTCCAGGTTGAAGAACCATTGCCTTTCCGTGCTATACTTTTTTTAATTTTTACTATTACGCTATCCTTTTTACCCATCTCTTTTTCGCTTATTTTCCTTTTTATATTATCAGACCAATGCTTGCCATAATTCCAATGTTTATTGCCTTTACGTAAATTGCTTAATATCTTTTTTGTGGTTTCAGACGCACGTTTACCGTAATTATGATTTCTTTTACCCTTTTGACAACAAGATTTACATAAACCAGTTTTACTTCTATCTGGTCTTATTATTTTTCGTCCACAGTCTATACAATATTTTTCTTTCATAGCACCCTTATAAATTCATAATTATACTTCTTGAAACCTCATCAATTAAAGTTGAGTTTATTTCAACATTTATAACATCATTTGATTTTTTAACATTAACCGCATCTATTGATTTTATTCTTTTGTCCAAAGATATGCTTCTTGCTATCTCAAGTTCTGCTACAGTTACAGCGTTTTTGTCGCCAGGTCTTCCTATAATCCTATCAATAGGAATTCCATATTCAAGATGTTTTATAAGTTCACCTTGTTCTGCTCCAAGCCTGTCTTTCATTGCAGTTTCAACATTGATTAGTCCAGAAACAACAACAAAGTCTCCTGTTGTGTCAGCTTCAAAATCTCCAGAGTTATCTAAAGCTAAATCTATTCCAAATAAACTGATTTCTAACGCTTGTGTCTGTGAAACAAAAGTTTGGCTTGTTGTTTCAATAACCACAACGGGTATTTTGACCTTATCTCCTGGCTTTAATATTCTCCATATCTTGCCACCAGAAACAGCAAGTTTATTTGTAACTGCTTGCAGTCCAGATATAGCATTTACTATTTCAGTTATGGCATATTGTTCTACGTTGCCTATTTCTCCAGCTTTTGTGCATTGTGCATTAACAACAGCTTTACCATTTACAATCGTTACATCATTCATTGTGACAAACTGAACACTCTCCCTTATGTCAGTAGTCGGTGTCTCAAATAATGTCCCCTCTGATATTACCGTGCCATTTACGCCATATAAAGTCAAAGAAGCAATAGCATTTATATTCTTAACAAAATTTGTATCCTGGGTAATGTAGGGATATTCAAGATTATTTATTGATACAATTTCCTGCCATATATTTACAACATCAGGGCTAACGCCTTCACGGTTCATAATCCCTTCTAACGTATCCCCTTCTGTTACTGTAACATCTTTTAATCTGTATTGTGTTGCTGGAGCTCTGCTTGATACTCCTGTAGCTCTATTAACAGGAAGCGGTGTCACAGGTATAGTCATAGTTGAAGAACAATTTAAGTGTTTCCAGGGTGTTCCGTCAACAAGAGCTTCCCAAGCTTTTTGATAAATTGAAACATTTAATAATCCCGAAATAGCACAATTTGTTTCGTGTAAAATATTTATTATTTCGTTTCTTATATTTATTGGTAAAGCAAGTGTATTTGCTATGATATTATCAAGATTTTGTATTCTATCTACTATTTGCTGAACAGACCCAAGAGTTGTCCCTGTAAAATCAGCTCCATTTTGAATTATATTGTAAACCGACATTACTGCATCATCTAACTCTTGCAACAGGTTTTTTGTCGGCGTTGATACGGAAGCCACCGTTTTTATTGCATCTTGTAGTGCATCGCTATTAGTTTTAAGGGCATCTCCAATCTTTGTAAATCTATTTGTCAAATCAAAATTATCACTCTGCGGGTCGGGTGGTTGTGTAGCATTACCAATATGACCAATTACTGTCATTGTTATTTGATAATCATACAATAAAGGTCTCTGTGCATTACGCTTTAAAATGAAATCGTCAATAAGAACAACAACGTAATCTCTTGTATCCCACGCATAAAATCTTAACTGAAGTTGATTTTGTATTCTCTGTTCAAAATTGTATTTATTTTTATCATTAAGCAATACGGCATATTTTCTGAATATTGTGTTTCTCAATCTTATAAATTCTGCCAAACCTGTTGGTTTTGTGTTCGTAGCTCTTTTTGCAAACGGGAACCAACCAGTTGTTCCTGACATAGTAATTCTGGGAAGTCCAAGACCATAAAAATCAACCCACGCACCACCCAGGGTTTGTGTTGTTCCCTGCCTGGTTGGTTCGTGCATCTGATATTCCTGTGGGTTAATAGTGAAATCAAATAGTTCAATAGGATTAGCGTTCTCTTTTCTCGGTTTATTTGGTTCTAATATTTCAAACCTATAAGTCTTGAGATTTTCTGCCATCTCTATCTGGTCAGGTTCAAAAGCGTTTATTGGTGGCGTTATGTCAAAAAATTCTTCTGCCATATCAATCTCCTGCCTTCACAGAACCACTTGCTCCGTTTATTTTACCAGTAGCAATATACTGATTTGTATTTGCACCAGTAGGGGTTATTATTGCACCTATTGGTATTGTAACTTCAACCGCATCATCTTTCCTTGCCACGCCTTTAGAACCGTTGTTTAAATTAACTTCATCTGCGGTCACATTTGCATTTGTAGCATTAACATTCACATCACCTTCAATGTTCACGGTCACATCTTTTGCGTTGGTAATCGTTACGTTTCCTTCTGCATCAGCAGTCAATTCAACTGCTGGGGTTCCATCATCTTTAAACAGTTTAATATCAAGATTGCCAGCTTCGTCCAAATCAAACCATAAATTCGGTTTTGCTGGGTCTGTTTCCAGCGACGCTTTTCTTAAGAAATTTAAGAAAAACTTTCCTAATTTATTAAGAAAAACGGTTGTTCCAGTTTCGTGCTTCCAGTAAAATCTGTTTTTTAATTTATCTTTGATTTCCTGTAGCGTGCCTGTTTCTTTATTGTCATCACACGTAATCATATTTTGAGGATTTTCACTTTCTACAAAACCGTGAATTACCCAGGTTTTTTCGTCCCCTTCAATAAAACTAATCAAACATAAATCTCCAACATTCGGCATATCATAAGACCCAGCTTTTTGACGAGAACATTTTGGTTTCATAAGCATAGCCCAATTACTGCCTCTGCCAGTTTGAACCTGAACCATCTGGGTTATATTATTAACATCTGTAACCAAGCCAAATGTCATACTTGAAGCAACATTCATATTTATCAGCCTTTTAGCTTCGCTACTTACCGCTATCCCACCTAAAGCATTTTGAAATCTCATTATTTTGGCTCCGAATATAGGTTTTCACCTTTTTGTATTGTCTGGTCAAGTTTAATATTTTCCAAATCTTGCAATACGTTTCCAAACTTAAATTGCCCTGGAGTATGTCCTCTTGTAACAAGGGCTGTTGTCTCCATTGGAAAGTATTGAGTATAAGTATTTGTAACGGCTTCTACATAATATTCCATATCTTCATCTTTATTATAAAGCATATCTCCCACGTGCAAATCAGGAGTGCCTTTTATTGTTAAACTTCCACTTACAAGATGTGCGTTCCATTTGTGCCAATTTACCAACGCAAGCAATAATCTATTAGCTACTCTTTTTACATCTGTATTCTGTTGCTTTAATGACCATCTCCAAACTCTTGTTTGAACCTCAAGTGGATTAAATCCATATTTTTCAACAGCACTCGGAACTTGTCTAATCCTGGGAACTCCTTGTCTAATAACGGGGTCTGGTTGTATTAGCTCATTTTTATTTTTATCGGCAGTATGCGATAACTCTGTTTTAACATCATTATCTCTTGATAATAATACAGGATTTATTCCAAGACCCTTTAGCGGTATTTCATTAGGAATAGCCAGCAAAGGATAGACCCAATAAAAATTAAATACTTCGTGGTCTTGCTTTCCCAAATCCTGTTCCTTTATATCATCATTCTTTATTTCGTATCTCCTGTAAGTCCTTAATAAATCCCATCTTCGGTCATCAAAAGGCGTCTGTCTGCAAAATACCATAATGCACGAATTGTCTATTCTTGGAGCTTCGTGAATTCTGACTGGAAATTGTTTCAGGTCTTGATTAAGATTTGTAACACCAAATTCATTCATTCTTTCTTTTAATAATTTTTCTTTTACGGGTGCTTGACCTGCTGGAGCTGTCTTCCAACCATTAAGAAGTTTTTCCCATTCTTGCTGACGTGAACGGCTTGCTTTATCCATCAATATTCCAGTTGTTTCAGCGTCTCCAGTATTTATAGGAGATGAATAATCTTCTCTGCAAATACCTTTTGTTTTTAGTTTTCCATTTTCATATACATCTCCAGGGATTACTCTATTGGGAGCTGTAATAGTATCAATCCATAACTCATTCCAGGGTGGATTTGAATAATTTTTAAGAATATCCCAAAGATGCCCCTCCTGACTTTGTAAAGGAATATTAAATGGAATATGTCCCATATCCTTGCTAAATCTGTAAGAAATAATTTTATTGAGCTGTAGGGTTAATCCGTTTACATTGAATTCCATATTAACTGCGTTCATCAATAATCTTAATAAATTGTTTCTCATCAAATAAGCTATATCTCCACCAGTAATCAAACCGCTACACAACCACGTAAGAAGTTTTTTTACTGCTGAAGATACTCTTTCTGTTCCCTCATTGCCTATTAGCCAGGGAATATATCTAATCTGATGTTTAATAAATAGTTTTCCAAAGTCCCTTCCCCTTATTTCGCAATATACTTGAGGTTTACCGTTTTGGTCTATCGTTCTTTTCCTTTTTACGCTATCAATCAATCCCACCATAGTTGCGTGAGTAAGTCCTTCGTGACGAGTATAATTGTTCACATTCGGATTGTAAGATATGTGATTTGACATTATTATAGAAACAACGTCCATTGGTTCAACCATTTTATCGTATCTCTGATGGTCAACAAGATGAATGATAAACATACCAGCTGGTTGCGATAAATCTTTAAAAGTCTGGCAAGTAATAATATCATCTTCTACTCCAGATATTGTTTTTGTTCCAACAGTTAAAGCACCTTTTGCAGTATGAAAAGTTATTTTAACCTGTGGTCTAAAAACATCAACAGTATTTATTCTGCGTATTTCAACCATTATACACTTCCTTGTAATCCGTAGAAAGCACCTCTTGCTTGAATAGAGGAACTCATACCGCTTAATTCAATGCTCTCTTTGTTTTCTGCTTTTCTTCTTTCTTCTTTCAGTCCGTCTTTAAGCCCTTGTGCTACTGCTTGCCCACCATCATAGCTTGCCTGTGCTCCGTTCACATAAACATTTATTGTTCCTATATTTACACCGCCAGCAGAAGCTAAACCCCCATAGCCTTCATCTTCTCCACCTGCAAGCCTTCCAAATCTCTTTCTTTTTTCCATTGAGGAAAAACCTGCTTCAAGTGTTGATATAGGTTGCTCTCTTAAATATCTTTTAGTAGTTTCACCACCAAATTCTTCTAATGCTTGAGCTGACCTGGTAAATGGACTTACACCCCATTCTTCCCCGCCAAAAAACATATTAACAGCTTCCCACCAACCAGGTTCCCGAAGTCCACCAAAAGCCTCGCTTCCCCACTTCTCTTTTCTGTATTTAGCACCCATTGTCTTTTGGTAATCTACTATTTGTTTTTTATAAGCAACAGTTTCTCCTCTTGCAATTCTGGCTCCTCTACTTCTTTCTTCAAATGCAGAACCAATTATACCAACGCCAGTTCCTATAAGACCACCAATAACAGTTCCAATCCCAGGAGCAATCAATGTTCCAATGCCAGCACCAACAAGCGGAGCCATTGCAGATAGAGTTGTGGCAGTTCTTTCTCCACCCGTTCTTTCTGGGTCGGTATAAGCTTTAGCTACATCTAAACCACCAGCCACAATTTGACCGACTGTGTTATATCTGACAGCTTGTCTAATGCCAACATTAGCACCAGTCCTCATCATAGTTCTCATTAAATTTGCTCCAACAGCCATTCTGCCAGTTATGCCAACTTTCATACCTATTTGTCCAGCACCAAACATACCTTGAGCAAGACCCATTCCAGTCCCCATTGCCATTGCTTGAGTTCTTGTTTCGCTTAATGAGTTGACACCCCAAAGACCAGCACCCAAAATTTTTGCACCAAGCCCAACAAGGGGATAAAGCTTATTTGTCATTCCGCTTAATTGCTGTTGTAAAAATGTTATATCTTGTGTCATTCCATATCGCTGTCTTGTCATTCCTGCAACACCACCCATTTGTTGCATTTGTCGTATTGCTTCTTTATCGCTTACATCGCCAGCAAGTAATCGTTTCATTAAGCCTGTATCATACATTCTTTCTATCATAGGTTGGGGCATACCCAAAATAGATGAAGCCATTACACGTGCTATTTCTTCTCCCTGATTTTCTGTTATAAACTTAAGAGTTTCTTTTGCTAACCTAAAACCATCATTAGTTGCCAATCCTTCTGATTTTAATATTTGAGCTAATCTGTATCGTCCAACACCAGTTTCTATATCAATCCCACGTCTTTTTGCAACATCTCCAAAACCCCTTCCAACTATTTCTGTCTGAATAGCAACCATTGCTTCACTTTGGTCGCCCATCATCTTTTCAAATCCCTGGACTACTTGTGTTGCTCCAAGCCCTCTTAAAGCGGGTATTCCAGCTCTGTTTACTTCAGCCAGAATAGCAGTTATTGTATCTGGTTTTACTTCTGGTATTTTTGTGAAATAACTTTGCATTAACGTAGTAACGGATTGCATAAATTCATCTGAACGGCGGGTCATTCCGCCTTTTTCCATAGCACCAGCAAAAAGATTTGCCATTTCTTGTTGTGTTGCTCTGTCAAATTTTGTTCCACCCATACGAGCCATCATAGCAAATTGCTGTCCCATACGTTCAACAGGAATACCATATCCCCTGGCAAGACCCATTATTGCTCGTTCATTGGGTAACACATCAGATAATCTTGAAAACGCATCAACCAGTTGTAATCCTTGTTTACCCGTATAACCAAATTGAGCAGAAACATCAACAGTATGCCTTCTTAATGCCTCTATTCTTTCGCCCATTATTTCAAAAGATACGTTCGTATCTTCCAGTCTTGGTGCTAAACTTTGCAATATTTTCTGTTGTGCTGTCCATTCTCCAATGGTTCTGCGAGCCATATAATACATTGCTGGAATAGCAACAGTCATACCCAATCTTCCAGCAGTATCAAATACCGCCTGTCTTTGTGCTCTTTTTTCTTCTATTTCCTGTTGAACTTTCTCTGGATAGGTTCTTGCACGGGAAATCTTTTCTTCTAATTGCGTTTTTCTCTTGAGAAAACCTTCATACTTTCTTAACAAATCCAAATCTACAGCTCGTTCAAGAATTTGTTGTTTTTGTTTTGGAGCTACTCCTTCCAATTCTTTATTCAGTTGCCTTAAAAGTTTTGTCTGTTCTTTATATTTTTCATTATTCTTTTTAAGAAAGCCGTCTATAGCACCAAGCTTAATACCGAGGTCTTTTTGTGTCCTTACATAATTCTCATACACTCTCGGTTCGCCAAAAAACTTTTGCCTTACTTGTTGGGAGATTTTATCAATCTGCCCACGCATACGGTCAAAAACATTTCCCAGTTCTTTAACCTGTTGTTGACCCCTGACATAAGCCTGTATTTCTATTCTTGTCGCCATTTTACCTCTTTGTTTTCACTAATATCCCTAATATTGACTTGCTTAATTTCAAGGTCTATCTTTTTATCCAGGTAGTAATCCTTGCCCTTTATTACCTTACTTATATCAATCTCAAGGTTCTTTTCCATCAAGTCATAAGACGTTGTTTCAAAATGCTCTTTTGAAGCCAAGTCAATCGCAGGATTATCAATTAACCAATGCTCATAAAGCAAATCAACCTGTTCTTCCGTCAAGTTTAAGTAATCTTTACTTGTTGGCAGAACTTTGAACTCTCTCTGTATCCACCAGAGCTTTCTCTGCTTCGGCAGTTTTGCTATCGTCCTTATGTCTTGGATTACGGAACCTACGAAAGGAGTTACGCCACTCGGCGTATTCCTCCCATACGAACTCTATGAGTTCGTAATCATAAAGTTCGTGCGGTTTCCACCAGTCAGGAGATACATCTATCACGACATCAAAGGTAGCCAAAAATAAACACACGTTGTCTGTGACAATATCAACCATTGTTTCCTGTTTGTATCTGTTATATCTAATGCCGATTTCCCGTTCCTCGCCAATAGTTGGACGATGAAACGTTATGTCTCCTTTAAAGTCCTCAAACTCCAGATGAATGGTTTTTGTAAACCTTCCACCTTTGTTGACGTTATCGCCAACAGTTTTAAGAACTTTTTGCTTCTCTGCTTCTTTTTCTTCCTCTGTCATTTCTGACACAGGTTTTTTCACTTCCTTTATGTTCTTCACTTCGTTTATTCCACCCATATCTCTACGCCTCCTTTTTTATTTTTAGGCGAAACCAACTGGTCTCCCCGTTTGATACTTTACTGGTATTCCTTCTTCTCCTATTTTACAATCACGAAACAACCATACAGCATTTTCGCCTGATACAGCATTTGCTCTAACAGTCTCGGTATATTCGTGAATTATACACCCGATATACAACCTTACCGTTTTTTCATATTTTTTGCCTTCCGCTATCACAGCCATCACATCATTGACTTCAATATTGATTAACCCAAGCTTCAATACATCTTTACCGACACCAGCTAACCCAAGTTCTGCCAATCCCTTGTTGCGGATAAAAAACTTTGCAACAGTAAGCTGTCCCAAAAATCTTTGTTGAAGTATTTCAGAGGGCGTAAAACTTCCAACACCGTATAAAGGCTCGGCGTGAAACATTTTACGCCCCTCTAAACTTTGGCATAAACCGACCGCTTGTCCGTTAATTATTATTTGGGCAACGGTTCCAGTAAAAACTTTTTGTTCTTGTAAATTAGCGATAATACACCCCCGCTACACAGATGCCTTGCACTCAAGGTAATGCCAAGTGCCATTTTCGCCCGCTATTGCGTTAGCCCTGAATGTTTCGGTGTAATCCGAACAGGTGCAGTTTTTATACACCCTTATTGTTACATTCTTAACTACATCAAGAACCTGTATGTCAAGAACGCCGAGCTGGAGTATATCCTCTCCGAGCTTTGCTATGCCCAGTTTTTCCAAGTCCTTCGTTCTGATGAAGAACCTGTCAACGGTGAACGTGCCATCGTATCTTAACTGGACGTGCTCTGTAGGCATAAAGTTGCCGATGCCATAGACGCCTTCTGTGCCGTAAGTTCTTCTTCCGTCACCCGTCTGGCACAAACCGACAACTACTCCTGCTATCAGAATATTGATAACGTTCCCAGTTATCACTTTTTGACTGTTAATGTCTGCCATTTTAAAATCCCCCCTTTTATTTAATTAGGCAACAATGTTCGTTGCTCTGAAGTGTCCAGTAATAAGCACGTAGTTAATCGGCGTCACAGGGCTTGCCTCAAATTCAAAATACACAATTTGAGACGCACTATCAAACCTTACGATAAGGTTCCTGTAAGCAGGCTGGAAGTTTCCAGCATTATCAACTCCGTCGGTTATCCAACCATTTAACTTGATTAAATCAAGTTTAGACGCAAGTCTTATCTTGATAGAACCAATCGTGGTTTTAGAACCTGGACGCCCAACAAATGCCAGAGCATCACCTCTGACCTCTCCCATTATAGCATCAGCAATGCCTCTGACGCTTTCCTCTCTGAACAGGACGTTGGTATCCTGTAGATAGGTTGTTTGACCGTGAGCAATTCTATAACCTTTGTTTGGAACCGCTTCAACTGCACAAACACCTGCCTGGTCAAACTCATCAATCTGGTCGGGTGTGTAGTTTACTTCTAAACCGACACCGTTTAGATATTTAAAGGTAATAGGTTCCTCTAAAGGCAACCCAGCCCTTAAACCCGCTATCATACAAGCGGTAAAAACAGCACCTTCGGTTGCTAATACACCGTTATCGTCATACTGTTTTACGCCAGGAGTTGCTATTAAAACCCTGGAAGAACCGAAAGCAAGAGCTCTTGCTTTAATCTGGGCGACAGTTTCGCCAGCGGTGTATCCGACATACATTCTTGCTTCGTGCTGACCTGTTGTGCTCATATAGTTCACAACAGTCAGGAGCAACGCCTGTATTGAGGCGGTATCCGTTGTTGCGGTATAAAGGTCGGCTGGGTTGGTTTTTGCCAACTCAAAAGATGCCTGCCAATCCGCACTTACCGCTGTTCCGTCCAAGCCAAGTGTCAGCGGTGCATAAGAAGCGATTGCAAGCGTTCCCTCAAGAATAAGGGTTGCACTTACGAGCCCGCTCAATGCGTTAATTGCTGAAACAGCACTCGCTACGGTCGCAAGATTGTCATAAACCTCGTATGTGGTCAGATAGTTTACGGTAATCTTTAAACCTGACGTTGAGCCAGTCTCAACCTTAACCTGTATGGAATTCGTCCATACGCCGTAATCCAGCGAGGTCAACTTAAGCAAGTCTGTGGGAACAGAACTCTTAAGAGTGATTTCTCCCTGGTGTATTCCTGTTGCTCCTATCCTGACCATCTTAATTACAGATGCTCCAGAAAGGTTCGGGGACGGGTTCCACGCCCTTTGTGCCCCTTTCAGAAGGTCTCCGCTTCTGAATATTGCTTTTGCCTGTGCTGGGTCGGAAAGCGTATAAACGTGGTTAGGGATACCTCCACTCGCTATTCCGAAAATCATTAGCACATTTGCGGAGCCAAGAACTACAGGGGTCAACCCTGAAGCATCAACTTTGCTCCTCACTTGCGGTCTTACAACATTCTGTCCATCAAAGTATATTCCGCTCATATTAACTTACCTCCTTTTTGATTAAGTTGTCGGCTTATTTTTAAAGTCCTCCAACACTCTTTTCCATTCAGAAAGAGTTTTTGGCTCTAATCCTGCGTGAGATTTCAAGCCATCAACCCACATTTTTTCCGAAGGAAAGTTTACCATAAATTCTTCAATGGTAATTTTGTTTTCCTTTGGTTTTTCAACCCTTGCTTCTTCCTTTATATCTTTTTCGTGCCTTTTTTCTACGCCCTCTCTTTTAACCATTTGGACACCTCCTTTGGCTTATGTGCCAGCCATATCTTCTTCTGTTTCCTCTATGCCATTCATAGCAAAACTTCCATCTACTCCCAGTATCGGCTTTACGCCAGTAGTAGGAACGGAAGGTTTAACTTCCAGAGGATTAAGAGCTATGAAGTTCAGGACACTCCAGTAAATAAAGTAGGGTTCAAACGTTTTGAAATCTTGCTCGTCCCGCCCTCCCGTTATTCTCATATTACCGAGCCCCTGACCTTTCTTAATCAACTCTTGTTTTGCCAGAATAGCAATTTCTTTCATAATAAAATAAATGTCATCTCTTTGGTTCGCATTTTCCGTCCAAAGCCTTAATTCTATAGTTTCCGTCATTAAAGCAAGATAAGCTGGACTTTCTTCTTCGGTTGCTTCATTAAATTCTTGTTCATAAATATTATTAAATCCTATTTGTCCTTCATCATCATTAACCCTATTTATTGCTAAACAAGGCAATTCCCCGTGCGTTCTCGGGTCAGCCGTTATTACCTTAATTTGTATTTTCCTTGCTATAAGTTCACGAGCAAATATTCTCACAAGTTCTTTTTTTAAATCAAGTCCGTCTATCATATTGACATATCCTTCTCATAACCAGCAACTATCATACCTTTTATCGTCGGTTCAAGATTTTCTTTTAATGCTTTTGATACAGGTTTTGCTGTAACGCCTGGGTGCACCCACGCATTATCGGGTGTCTTACTGCTTATTCTTCTGAACTTTATAACCCCGCCTCCGCCTCCTGCTTCCTGTGTTAATCCTGCATACTGTCCCGATTTCCAAGTATAAGCTGGCATACCAAATTCTTTCGGCAAAAGCTGGCTTCTCTTTCCTATATCATAGGTCTTAAGAGCTCCCTCCACCCTTACATTTGCCAATCTTCCAGCAGTTATATTTGTTTTAACAACTGTTGGCATATCCGTTAATTTTTCATCATCAAAAGGAACATCAACATATCCTTTTGCCATAGCTACTTTTCCTGCAAGCATTTTATCTTTAAGTTCAAATGCCGAAAAACCACGCTCAAGTATATCAACATAATCAAGGTTTACCTCTACAGCTCCCTGAAGTTTATCGCTATGATATGGGTATTGTAAACCATTCGCAACTGCTTGAGCATACATACCCGAGCCTCTGTTTATCCTAAATTTCCCGCCAGAATAAACTACATCAACACCCGAAATATATTCAAGCCATTTCGCCTGAACAAGTTGTGTAGCTGACTTAACAGCCGAAGCGGTGTTTGTCAGGTCTTTCAAGTCTTTCTTTAAGACCTTCGTCACCTTCGCTAACGCTTCCACGTCAACTTTAATTGTTACTTCCATAATTCCACCTTATTTGATTTTTCTATTATTTTAAGTTGTTTATGATATTCGTCGTGACAATCCTTGCAATAAGTTATGCCATTATTGGTATCCCAAAGCGGAGCATACAACATACAGGCATCATATAGGGATAAAAAAGAAAACATTTGTTGTGCCTCCTGTAATAATTTGCAAAATAATTTAATATGGTGTGCACGCAAAATCCCGCCTCTTTTACCACAATCCATACAAGTAAAATTGTCTCGTTTAAATATTTCATCACGCCATTGCTTATATTCAAAGCTTTGTCTTATTTTTTTCTCTACGGGGGTTATTCCACCTTTCCAAGTATAGCTTTTCTCCCCTTTCAATGATAAGCTTATGTTTTTTCTTTGCTCAATGGTTCTTTTTGACCCAGTATTATATTTATTTTTCTGCATCAACTCACTAATTTTTTTTCTTGTTTCTGGAGAATTTATATAGCCCAACTGTATCTTTTTATTTATCCTTGCTATTCCTATTTTTTTCTTATGTTCTTCTTTTTGTGGGTGCTTACTGC